>Ga0182742_1000835_pt1 | contig 44413 bp, 36 predicted proteins | sample eDN5th37CBELigMG_FD_128880 | JGI IMG/M metagenome (GOLD analysis project Ga0182742, IMG submission 128880) | Enriched Miracle-Growth compost microbial communities from Emeryville, California, USA - eDNA 5th pass 37_C BE-Lig MG (version 2)... ... | reverse complement strand
TGTAAATTATTTATAGAAATTCAAATGATATCCAGTAATTTAGGTGAGTCAACTAAATGGTAGTTATGAAATATTGAGAATACATGAGTATTTGGAAGAAAAATTAACTTTATTGAGGGAGGATGATTACTAGGCTATTTCTAATAAACATCCTCCTTAATTTATTGTCTACTTAAGATAAAAAACCTAGTTCTCCTTAAAATATGTTTTACCAGGCAAGTCAATACGACTCTCATATGAAACCCTTCTTTTTACGCAAAAGGATAGTCAACAACAACCACGTCTTCAATAACTCCTTCTAATGATCCCACAAACTCTTGATGAACTGGATGAGGCCCATAATTGTCCAGAGCATTCTTATTTTCAAAAGTCACTCGCAGCCCTAAAGTAAACCCCTTCATATTTTCCACTTCCTCTGTAACGTTAAATCCTGCCGTTAATTCTTTAATACCAGGAATCTTATCTTGAAAGCTATTAAGTCTTCCAAGTAATTCCTTTTCTTTCTCCGGTGTTAAAAATTCATTAAATTTAAAAAATACCATGTGTTCATACATTTTTATTCATCCCTTTCGACATAAATTTATTAGAAATTTCATCATTCTTTACATTATTACTCATTATACAGGGGAAATCCAAGCATTTTATCCAATAATTCCATAAATTGGAATCATTTGAATTTTCAAAGGTGAAAAGCGTGTCCCTAGTCCCAACTATACTGTTAAACTCTATTCTACTGATCGTCTACCAATGTTTGTACACTTCCAGATCCACTGTAATTTATTGTTGTGGAGAGACCCAGATATTTGAGACAAGGAAGTAACACTTCCGAAATAGTTTAAATCTATCACGATTACATAGAGGTGTTTTAAACGGAGAGAAAAGGTCATTCGGAAAATAAAATGGAAAGTCGTGAAAATGAGACAGCAAGATTATACCCATAGATAAAAGTTTTTAGTATTAAAAATAGAGGCAAATTCAGTATTACAATGGGACAGTACTGGGGGGACTTATTGTTTTTCTCAACTAGTGGGAAAACTATATTCTTATGATAAAGTAGCCGTCTTTTTGTTTTTTGGATAAGTTAAGAGGAGTTGGATCCATTAAGTGTTATTAAAGTAGTAACAGAACTTTCTTCTGTATACAAAGCTAAAGTAGCGTTTAGAAATTAAAATATATACATGCCAACATAAATGGCATTAGGTGAAATTCAAAAGCTGTACTAGGACATCACCGTGTTCGAGTCACATTAGATACCTTTTTGCATGTAAGTACAGAGGTTTAAACAAAATTTTTCTAGAGAAAATGTGCAATTTGAAAGTATGTGATCAACCTTTTGATAAAAATACCGATAACAAAAAGGAAGGCTCTAACTCAAAGAACCCTCCTTTTCTATAGTAATATTATTTTTTCTTATCGTGCTGCTTTAACAGCTTCAATTGCTGCCTCATAATTAGGATGATTTGAAACTTCGTTTACATATTCAACATATGTAACCTTATCACTTGAATCAATAACAAAAACGGCTCTTGCTAAAAGACGTAATTCTTTAATATGAACGCCATACGCTTCACCAAATGAAAGATTACGGTGATCAGAAAGCGTTTTAACATTTTCAAGCCCTTTTGATCCACACCATCTTTTTTGTGCAAATGGTAAATCAACGCTGATTGTTAACACTTCTACACCGCTTACACTAGAAGCATCTTCATTGAAACGACGAGTTTGTGCATCACAAACCCCAGTGTCAAGTGAAGGTACCACTGAAATTAAGCGTACCTTTCCTTCAGAATCCTCAAGTCTTACCGGTGATAAATCATTATCAAGTACTACAAAATCAGGTGCAGTGTCTCCGACTTTTATTTCTTTTCCTACTAATGTAACAGGGTCATTTAAAAATGTAACTGAAGCCATACCAATTCCTCCTTTATGTCTAAACATTGGATACACTTATCTAATGAATACAAACAAATTAACTATCAACCTAACTCGTTTGTATTCTTGTATACTAAGTAATCCAATAACTAAAGTTTACTTTTCCATATTGTCCTTGTCAACATCCATAGTCTCATTTCTTTTTATTTAAAAAACTCAACCAAGAACAGAGACACTTCAGGAATGACTGTAATAACCGTTAAACTTAAAATCATCGCAATAAAAAATGGAACCGTAGCTTTAGCAAGAGACTCGATTGATAACCCCGATATTCCAGACCCAACAAATAGATTTACACCTACTGGTGGAGTGATAAAACCAATTGCCAAGTTTACAATCATGATAATTCCAAACTGAATTGGGTCGATTCCAATATTAATGGCAATAGGCAATAAGATTGGAACTAATATAATGATTGCTGCTACAGTATCCATAAACATTCCAACAAATAATAGCAAGAGATTAATAAGCAATAATATGACAAGAGGATTAGACGATACACTTAACAATGAATCAGCTACCAATCTAGGAATTTGTTCCATCGTTAAAATTCTTCCAAATGCATTTGCCGTCCCAATAATAATTAATATTGTTGCAGATGTTAATGCTGCATCCTTTAATACTTTAGGAAATGTTTTAAATGTCAGCTCTTTATAAACAAAAATACTAATAATTGCCGCGTATACAACAGCAACTACAGCCGCCTCTGTTGGTGTAAAGATACCTCCATATATGCCTCCTAAGATAAGGATAGGAATAAATATGGCCCACTTCGCCTCATTAATCCCGGATAGCGCTCTTTTAAATGTAAACTTTTCACCATTTCCTTTATAGTTATTCTTTTTCGAGTAAATATAACTCCATGCCATCATTACGACACCAATTAGTACTCCAGGTATAATACCGGCAATAAACATATCACCAATTGATACACTTCCAGATACACCGTATATAACCATAGGGATACTTGGTGGAATGATAATACCTAGTGCACCGGCAGCTACGACAACTGCGGTAGCAAATTTTTTATCATAGCCATATCCAACCATTGCTGGAATCATAATCCCTCCAACTGCTGCAACTGTTGCAGGACCAGATCCGGAAATCGCTGCAAAAAACATACAAGTCAGTACCGCCGCCATTGCGAAACCACCTGTAAAATTACCAACAAAAACATTAGCCAGCTTAAAAAGACGCTCTGATATTCCACCTTTCCCCATAATCTCTCCTGCTAAAATGAAGAAAGGAACTGCCATTAAAGGAAATGAATCAGTAGATTGAACAAGACTTTGTGCGAGATATTCAACTGATGTGACATCTGCATACAAAATTGTGACAAGAGAAGCTAATCCCAGAGATATACCGATAGGAACAGTTAAAAGTAAAAAGAATACGAAACTACCAAATAATACAAGTGCTGTCATACTTATCACCTACTCCCCAGATCTAAATAGATCAAATTGAATTTTCATTCTTTGAATGATTCGAATAGCCGTTAATAATAATCCAACCATTGGAGCTGCATACACCCATTGCATAGGTATATTTAAAGCCGGTGAAGTACGTGTAACTTGAATGACGACTTCAAAACTGAAGTATATGAGAATAACAGCAAATGCTAAAAATGCTAAATTTGCGCACATGGCTAACAAAAACTTACCTTTCCTTTTAAACAGCATTGCCAATGCGTCAACGCTTATATGTGCTTGCCGTTTTACTCCATAACTTACCCCAATATAAATCATCCATATAAAAGCATACCTGGCTAATTCCTCTGACCAAACAAGAGAGGCACTTAATACATACCTCATAAACACTTGGATAAAAACGACTACTACTGTTAGGATACTAAGTAAAATAAGTAAGAAGCCCTCTATATTCTCATCTAACCATTTTATAACCGACATAAATTTACCCCCTTTATAAAAAGCAGAATCCACTGAAGATAACCATTCGGATAGATTCTGCTTTTCTCACCTTTTTACTCTTGAGCCTTTAGGATACGGTCGATAAGGTCTTTACCATAAGTATCTTCATATTCTTCATAGACAGATTTGGAAGCTTCTCTAAAAGATGCGATATCAGGTTTATTCACTTTCATTCCCTCTTTTTCCAGCTCTTTTAAAAGAGTTTCTTCATCCTTCATAACTAAGTCTCTATGAAATGTTGAAGCTTCTTTTAAACTTGATTGAACGATTTCCTGCTGTTCGGATGTTAACGTTTGCCAAAATTCATCACTTATTGCGACAGTAGTTGGGCTATATGAATGACTTGTTAAACTTAGATATTTTTGAACTTCATAGAACTTCGTTGCATGGATATTTGAGATCGGATTTTCCTGTCCATCCACCGTACCTTGTTGTAAGGCCATATAGAGTTCTCCAAATGCCATTGGGGTAGGGTTTGATCCAAGCGATTCAAAGATGCTTACTAATATAGGCATTTCAGGCGTGCGAATCTTTAATCCTTTTAAATCTTCAACTTTTTCAATTGGTTTTGAATTATTCGTAACATGTCTGAATCCGTTTTCGAAATGTCCCAGCACACGTAAGTTGTCATCAAGTAATCCTGAAAATACTTCCTCACCAATTGGGCCGTCTAATGCTTCCCATGCCTGTTCATTTGTCTCAAATAAGAAAGGTAACCCAAAAACATCTACCTTTGGTTCATATTGTGCAAACGTACTAGCAGCTACCATTTGAATATCGTTAAATGAAACACCTTCAACCATTTGCGGCTCACTACCTAAAACCTCATTTGGGAAAACTTCAACTGTTATTTGATTATTGGACTTCTCTTCTACTAAAGATTTAAATTTCAAAGCAGCCTCATGTCTTGAGTTTGATTCGACGGCACTATGTGCAAATTTAATCGTAATTTTGTCCCCATTGTCATTACTTTTTTTACTATCACTAGATGTTTCTTTTCCACCACAAGCAGCTAAAAAGACCACTAAAATTACTAACATAAATGATAAAGCTGTTTTTCTCATCATTACTCCCCCTTATAATCGTATATATATTTTTAATAGGCATTTTTTTAAAACGCACCTATCTTTTAACAAAGAAAGTAGAGACTAAATTTTCATCATATCAACAACCACTTTTATTGGAGAACCATTTTTTGTTAAGGCTACTTCCATCGCCTCATTTATCTGGTCAAAGTGATACCTATGGGTAATTAATGATTCAAGCTTATACTTACGACTCGCTAAAATATCAATTGCCATATCAAAGTCTTCTTTTACATACATTGAAGATCCATATATCTGAATCTCTGAAATCATCAATCTATTTAAATCAATCGAAATTTGTTCTTCGAATAAGGCAATAGAAATGATTTTTCCTTTTCTTTTCAACACATTCAAAGCATCATCTACTATCGTTTCATAACTCGCTGTAAGAAAAACATGATCAAATTGACCAATATGAGCAGCAGCATATTCTTTTAAGGATTGATACCTTACATTCACAACATCCGTTGCACATAATTTTTTTCCTATTTCTAAATTTTTATCGATGGCATCTGTCAGACATATCGTTTCAGCCCCTTTGGCATGAGCAGCAACTGCCGTAACAAGTCCTATAGGTCCTGAACCAAGTATGGCTACTTTATCTCCCTGTTTTACTTCGGCAATATTTACAGCATGAACACCTACTGCAAGAGGTTCTGTAAGGACAGCTAAATCTGGCGTTAGCGTTTTCGGAAGTTTGTAAACACTCTTCTCTTTAGCTACTACATATTCTGCGAACCCCCCATCCCACTCGGTTGTTCCGAGTACAACTTTTTCTTCGCAAAGATTGTAGTCCCCTTTTATACAAGAATTGCAATTCCCACATCCAATCTGCGGTTCAATCGTGACCATATCTCCTTCTTCAAACGTTAAGACACTATTCCCCACCTCTATTATTTTGCCGACTACTTCATGTCCTAAAATGCTTGGTGGATGCCGAAAAGGATGTTTTCCCAAATATGCATGAATATCAGAACCACATATCCCGGCACTTATCACTCTAATTAACACATCATTCCCCTTTATTTTTGGCACCTCTTTTCCAATGACCGTAAAATGTTCAACCCTATCAAATAATGCTGCTTTCAAAGCCATTCCCCCTTAAGCTATTTTTCATGAGAACAACGCAGACAAGTAATCGCTTACATTTTAAAAGATAAAACATAACCTTAATGAGTAGAACAGGATGTAACATACAGCAGAAGCCATACACAATAAGCGAAATCTACTAAGAACTTCTGATGTTTTCAACTCAAAAAGGTAACTGGAGACTATTTTGTTAGCGATTACAAAAATTAAAAAAACAATATTGTCATCTTATAATCTTGTTAACTTGTATGCTAAGTTAACTTATAATCACAGTATATCTACCCTTGACCTAAATGTCAATGTAAATCAAAAGAATATTCAGAACCTTCCGTTGCTTTTTTATACCAAAATATAAAAAGGACTTTATCAAGAATGGAAACCTTGATAAAGTCCTTTAAGCATTTATTATAACCGTTCTTTTACAATTAATCTTTCCAATATCGATCATAGAGGTTCTGCATATGAGTCGTCATTAGTTCCACAGCTTTCAATTCATCATGCTCTTCGATGGCTTTAATAAGCATTTTATGCTCTTCAAAGTTAACGTCTCGATAATCTGGACGAGTAAATGTCCGATCTCTAATGAGCTTCCACATTTCCTGCTGTTTCATTGCATTACTAATTGCAGCCATAATTTTAATAAATAAGTCATTATGAGAAGCCTTTGCTATTCCTTTATGAAGGGCTTCATCAGTATCCGGGACGTATATGCCAGACTTTGTTTCTTCCTCCATTTTTTGAATAGTTGAGCGAAGTTCCTCAATATCCTCGTCAGTTGCTCTTAGTGCAGCATATTTAATAATAACCGGCTCAATATTCATTCTTGCTTCTACAATGTCTTCTGGTGAGGTTGAATCCAATATAAAAGCTGAATCAGAATGATTTAATATTTGTGTATTTTTAACATACACACCTTCTCCTTGACGAGAGTAAATGATACCATTCAACTCAAGAGCACTTAATGCTTGTCTAATCGGAGCACGACTAACTCCAAACTGTTCGCAAAGCTCTCGTTCTGCAGGTAATTTATCACCTATATTGAAAGATCCTGATTGGATTTCTGAAAGAATTTGATTATAAATTTGTATATATAATTTTTCACTGGATACTCGATTAAAGCTAATTTTAATCACTTCTCTCAATATGTATTCTTACGTGTAAACGTTACTAAAACACATTTAATTATAAGCTTTTCTCTTTTAAAGAGCAACACTAATACAGGATTAATTTAACATATATCGAAGCTATTCTTGTTGATTGCTGCTGTTTGATTTCTTTATGGGTAACCCAGAAGTCCCCTTCGTACCACTTCTCTAGTTTCCAAAGCATTAAAAGAGAGTGATGGGCAGACCATCACTCTCATATAACATTATCTATATTGCATTTCAAGTTCTGTTACCTTTCTAATACGATTTTCATGTCTTTCGCCCTCTTCGAAGGAGGTAGTTAACCATATTTTTGTAATATCACGAGCTAATCCTGGACCAATGACACGCTCTCCCATAGCTAGAATATTCGAGTTATTATGTTCCCTTGTTGCTTTAGCACTGAAGGTATCGTGAACAAGTGCACAACGAATTCCCTTTACCTTATTAGCAGCAATACTCATTCCTATACCAGTGCCACACACTAATATGCCTCTTTCTACCTCACCTTTTGCTACCATTTCTGCTACTGGGACAGCATAATCAGGGTAATCTACTGAGGATTGGCATTCACACCCTAAGTCAATATAATCTACATTCATTTCCTCAAGCAAAGAGATAATTTCTTTGCGGATGGTTATACCACCATGATCTGATGCAATAGCTACTTTCATTTTTTCCCTCCTACTCGTGTATATCCATAACTTTGATTTTATTACTAAGTTATACGTTATTAAACTGAAAACCTTTTCATTTGATTCCAAAAAGAACGAATATAAAATTATTTTTTTGTACGATCAATCTTTTTAGCGTTGTCACAGCATTCACACTTAGAATAAAGAACAGTTACCTTTTCATTTTCAAAGTGATCGATCGTTGAATTACAATTTTGGCAAATTACTGTACCCATCTGTTCTTCTCCCCCATTCAATTAATCGTAAATTCGTATACTTGTGTACTTGTCATACAAGCGTACTTATATTTAGTTTACTTTTCAATCCATCAATTGTCAATGTTCTTTGTTTTATAGCTTAGTCTTTTACTTTTACATTTGCTTTCTTTACGATTGCACTTTGTTTATAGAGAATTTAAGATCTCTTCATGTCATCTATATATTATGCCTTCCAATATCGCTCATAAAGATTTTCCATATGAGAGGTCATTAATTCTACTGCTTTTTTTGCATTATGTTCCTCAATAGCTTTGATAAGAGATAAGTGTTCTTTAAAATTTATATCTCTATAATCTGGTCTGGTTACCGTCCTATCTCGAATAAAATGCCACATTTCCTGTTGCTTCATTGCATTACTAATAGCCGACATAAACTTTATGAATAAGTCATTATGGGAAGCCTCTGCTATTTGTTTGTGTAATGTTTCATCTGTTTCCGGTACGTATACTCCAGATTTCGTTTCTTCTTCCATCTTTTTGATCGTCTTTTGAAGTGCTTTAATATCGTCATCTGTAGCTCTTAGTGCAGCAAATTCAATTATTAACGGCTCTATACTCATTCTTGCTTCAACAATATCCTCTGGGGAAATCAATTTTAAAAAGAATGATGTTTGAAAATTCCCTGTAAGAACCTTACTATTTTTCACGAATATGCCTTCCCCTTGGCGTGAATAGATAACTCCATTCAACTCTAATGCACTGAGAGCCTGTCTAACAGGTGCTCGACTCACATTAAAAAGTTCACATAACTCTCTTTCCGAAGGCAGTTTTTCCCCTTCTTTAACTACGCCAACTTCAATCTCTGATAGTATTTGATTATAAATTTGAATATATAGTTTTTTACTGGAAACAGGGATAAAATTGATCGTCCTCACTTCTCTCTATATTATGTTATAGAAAACTATTAAAATGAATGTTGAAACAGGCAGCCAAGTCTTGGTTGCCTGTTTTAACTATAGAAATTAATCCATGTGAGAACCACCGTTAATATCTATTTCTTCGCCTGTAATATAAGATGCTTCTTCTGACGCTAAGAATGCAATAGCTGAGGCAATTTCACTAACTTCACCAGGTCTACCCATTGGGATGCTATCAATAACCTTCTTTGCATCTTCTTCAGGAAGAGACTTCCAAATTTCAGTGTTAACTAGTCCAGGTGCAACACTGTTTACTGTGATGCCATCCACAGCTACTTCACGTGCAAGATTTTTAGAGAAGCCTAATACAGCAGCTTTAGATGCTGAATAGTGCGCTCCGCCGAAAACTCCTCCACCTCTTTTAGCAGATACAGAGGAAAGGTTGATAATGCGACCAAACTTTTGTTTTCTCATCGGCTCTAGTACACTTTGAGTACATAGGAACAGACCAAACATATTAACATTAAAGACTCTCGTCATATCCTCAAGTGTCATGTCCTGTACAGTTACTTTTTGAGATATTCCCGCATTATTAACGAGAATATCAATTCTTCCGTATTCTGCGAGTACTTTTTCTACCATAGCGTCAACAGACTCTTTGTTTGTAACATTTAATTCTACACCTAACGCCTTACCACCAGCTTCAGTAATGGCGTTTACAGTATCATCGATTCCTTCTAGATTTAAATCAGCTACAACTATCGCTGCACCTTGTTTTGCAAGTGCTAATGCAATTGTACGTCCAATCCCTTTTTTAGATCCACTTCCTGTTACGATTGCTACTCTATCATGTAATTGAAACATTTTCTTCCACTCCCAATTTTATAATTTATTTATTTCAAAGATTATCGAAGCATATTTTTAGCAGTACCAATAATATTCTCAACAGTGATTCCATTCAGTTCTAATAGTTTTTCATATGGCGCAGACTGACCAAATTGATCCTGAACCCCGATTCTGCTTACCTTACCTCTGCCTTCTTCTGCTACAACTTCACATACACCGCTGCCCAAACCATTTAAAATATTGTGATCTTCAACAGTAATAATTTTTCCAACTTCTAAACATTCAACCACAGCCTCACGGTCTAATGGTTTAATTGTATGCATATCTAATAGCTTGACAGAGATTCCTTCTTTTTCTAACTCTTTTGTCGCTTCAATTGCTAAGCGCACAGTGTCACCGTTTGCAATAATAGCAATGTCTGAACCATCTTGTAATTTTTTGGCCTTACCGATTGTGAATTCTTCATTTTCGTCATAAATCATTGGAACTGTATCTCTTGTAAAGCGGAGGTAAACTGGACCATACATGTTTGCCGCTTGCTCAACTAGCTTTCTAGTAGAATAGTAATCTGCCCCCATAATGACTGTCATATTTGGAAAGCTTCTTAATACTCCCATATCTTCAATTGCCTGGTGACTTCCACCATCGTTAGCTGGAGTTAATCCACCGTGAGAACAAGCAATTTTAACATTCAAGTTTGGATAACAAACTTCTTGTCTAATTTGCTCTGCCATTCTTAAAGAACCGAAAACTGCGTAAGTGCTTACAAAAGGAATCTTTCCAGTAGTTGCAAGTCCTGCTGCTAATCCAGCTGCATTTTGCTCTGCAATTCCAACATTTATATGTTGATCAGGTAATTGTTTAATAAAGTTGCTCGTTTTACACGATTTCGCAATATCAACATCAATGACATAAATATCTTTATTTTCCTTTCCTAACTTTACAATTTCATCACCAAAAGCTTCTCTAGTTGCTTTCTTTGTCGTTAGCGTTTTTTCTAAGATACTCATTATTTTAACCCCCCTGCGATTTCTCCAATTGCCTGTTTGTATTCTTCATCATTAGGAGCTACCCCGTGCCATTCAGCAACATCTTCCATATAAGAAACACCTTTACCTTTTACAGTGTCCATCACGATACATTTTGGTTTTCCATTTTTAGCAGCTCTTATTTCATCAAGAGTTTCAACAATCTCTTCCATTGAGTGTCCATCGATTCGTTTTGTTTCAAATCCAAACACTTCAAATTTCTTTTCTAAATCTTGTAATGGCATGATTTCATCAGTAAAACCATCGATTTGAAGTCTGTTGTTATCGACAAACACGACTAAATTATCTAATTGATATTTCACTGCAGTCTGAGCTGCTTCCCAAATCTGACCTTCTTGACATTCACCATCACCCAATAATGAGAAGACACGATAATCTTTTTTATCTCGTTTTCCTGCAATCGCCATCCCTACACCACATGAAAGTCCTTGACCTAAAGATCCAGTTGAGATATCAATACCAGGACATTTCTTCATGTCTGGGTGTCCTTGGAATGGAGAGCCATATTCTCTTAACGTGTAAATTGTGTCATATGGAACATACCCTTTTAAGGCTAAAGCTGAATATAGAATTGGACAAACATGTCCTTTGGAAAGGACAAATCTGTCACGATCTTCCCAATTAGGATTGCTTGGATCGATGTTCATTTCTTTAAAATATAGCGCTGTCATTAAGTCCGCAGCAGATAGTGACCCACCCGGATGACCTGATTGTGCTTTGTGAATCATTGTTACAGCTGTTTTTCTCATTTCAATGGCTATGTCTTTTAATTCTTCAATACTTATATTTTTCAACTTTATCACCTCAATGATTTATTTAAAATTGTAATCTTATAATGTTGTTCACTTGTCATACAAGTTATGCCGCACTTGTCTAACAAGTTTTTCTATACCTGTAGTATACATCTTCCACTTTTACTTGTCTACTAAGTATACAAATTATTTTTAATAAATTTATATTTTGCTAAAAAAAGAGGAGAGATATTATCTCTCACTCAAACTTAAAGTAATAAAAGTGTTAATTTGGGTATAACCGCAATAATAGCCAAACTAACAAGCATGATGAAAAAGAACGGAACAACAGCTCTTACTAATGTAGGCATACTAAGTCCGGATATACCTGATCCGACAAATAGATTTACACCAAGTGGCGGTGTAATAAAACCAATCGATAATGTCACAATCATGATAATTCCAAAGTGAATTGGATCTAAACCTACTTGGCTTGCTACCGGAAAAAGAATTGGTGTAAAGATAATCACTGCTGCTGATGTATCAATAAAACATCCAATAATAAGCAACAGAAGAATGATAATTAAAATGATCACAATTGAGTTTTCAGATACTGATAAGAAAGACTCAGCAACAGCTTGTGGTATTTTCTCCATTGTTAAAATAGTACCAAAGGCGTTTGCTGTTCCAATAATGATCAAAATAGCAACAGAGCTTATAGCCGCTTCCGCAATAATCTTTGGGAATTGGCTGAATTTGATTTCTTTATGCAGGAATATACTAACAAAAGCTGCGTAAACAACTCCAAAAACGGCTGCCTCTGTTGGAGTAAATATCCCTCCATATATTCCCCCTAAAATGATGATTGGGACTAAAAGTGACCATTTAGCTTGATTTAAAGCAATAAGCATCTTTTTAAAGCTAAAGCTCTCTTGGGTACCTGAATACCCTTTCTTTTTGGAATAGAAATAACACCAGATCATTAAACAAATTCCAATTAAAACTCCAGGAATAATACCACCCAGGAATAAGTCCCCAATTGACTGGTTTCCTGATATTCCATAAAGAACCATTGGGATACTTGGAGGAATAATAATCCCCATTGATCCTGCCGTAACAATTACAGCGGTTGCAAATTTTCTATCATAGCCTTGTGCTACCATTGCAGGTATCATAATGCCCCCAACTGCTGCTACTGTTGCAGGACCCGATCCGGAGATAGCAGCAAAAAACATACAAGTGATAACTGCAGCTATTGCGAAGCCACCAGTATATCGTCCTACAAATATGTTAGCTAAATTAAATAATCTTGCTGATATTCCTCCCTTACCCATTATCTCACCGGCCAGGATAAAAAAAGGAATGGCCATTAACGCGAAATTATCAGTCGAAGTGACAAAGCCTTGTGCAAGAAATGTAATGGAAATATTCGGTGAATAAACAGCTGTAATTAAACCGGCTAACCCTAGAGATATCGCAATCGGGACGGATAGTAGCATAAACAAAAAGAAAGTACCAAATAATACAAAACTAGTCATACAATTTCCTCCTGAAGATCAGTCTGTTCTTCACTCTTGTCAAACTTAGGAAGATTTAACGTTTTCAATTGGTTTACTAAACGAACTAATTTTTGAATGAGACGAATCGACGTTAAAATCATTCCGACGACAGGGGCAGCATAAACCCATTCAAGAGGCAGTTCCAATGCAGCTGATTCTCTCGTTACCTTTAGGACGATATCAAAACCGTAGTAAGTCATGATAACAGCAAATAGTAAAAATGAGAAACTAGCTATCATATCAATGATAATTTTCCCCTTTTTTTCAAACAGCATTGGAAATGCATCGACCCCAAGGTGTTTCTCTTTTTTTACTCCATAACTAATACCTACATAAATCATCCAAATAAATAGATACCTTGCAACTTCCTCTGACCAAGTAAGAGACTCTCCAAGCACATATCTCATAAATACTTGTGTGAATACAATCATTACCGTTAAAATACTTAATCCGATTAAGATATATTCTTCAAAGTATTCATCTAACCACTTGATTCCTTTCATGTCATATCCTCCTCATGTGTAGTTTGAAACTTATTGGTTTTGTTCAACTTCTTTCAAAAGGCTATTAACAAATTCCTCTCCAAATCTATTTTTATAGGCATCATAAACGGCTTCAGCTTTTTCTCTAAATTTATCCCTATCTGGTTGAATAACTGTCATGCCAGCGTCTTGTAGTTCGCTAATCATCTTTTCTTCATTATCTCTTAATATATCTCTGTGAAACGTTGCAGCTTCACTTGCGCTGCTTTTAATAATTTCCTGCTCCTCTGGAGTAAGCGTTTGCCAAAATTCTTCACTTATGGCAACAGGTAATGGCATATATTGATGTCCAGTTAAATTTAGATAATCTTGAATTTCATTAAATTTACTAGCATACGTATTCGCAATTGGATTTTCTTGAGCGTCGACAGTTCCTTGTTGTAAAGCCATATATAATTCACCAAATGCCATCGGTGTTGGATTAGAACCAAATGCCTTAAAGGTACTTATTGATAATGGAAATTCCGGTGTTCTAATTTTCAATCCACCTAAATCTTCCGGTTCTTCAATTGGTTTATTTGAAGTAACGTGACGGAAACCGTTCTCGAAATAAGCTACTACTCTTAAACCATCTTCTAATAGTGGTTTTGCCACTTGCTGTCCAATATCACTATCCAGAATACTCCACGCTTGTTCGTAGGAATCAAATAGATAAGGTAATTCAAACACACTTATTCTTTGATCATATTGACTAAATGCACTCGCAGCTACCATTTGAAGGTCATTAAACGTAACACTTTCGATCATTTCCGCCTCAGAGCCGAGTTGTTCATTAGGATACACTTGCACTTTCATTTTTCCTTCTGATTTTTCCTCTACAAGTTCTTTAAATTTCATAACAGCTAAATGTCGTTCATTTGATTCTGCTGCGCCGTGTCCAAATCTAATAACAGTTTCGTTATTTGAACCTGCTACATTACTAGTAGTAAAGAAAACTACTAATATACTAAAAGCTAATCCTATTGTTAACATGATCATTATTTTTTGAAGCGTTTTCATTTTATCCCCACCCTTTGATACATATTATTTTCGGGTTAAATAGTGAAAAACCTACTCTTATTTACACCCATTATTTGTAAGCGCTTAAAGTTTTAATTTTCTAAAGAAGTTAAGTTTAGATTATTAAGATAAAAATTACTTATCATGGACCATGTGTTTATTACACATATGAATAAGGTAATATATGTAACCCTTTACATATTCGATAAAAATAGATATTACTTCTTCATTAAAAGAACCCTGCACAATCAGTAATATTAAGTAAGGTAAATAAACCTCTTTAAAATGAAATGAAGATTACTACTATCTTTTTCACCTTGTTCACTTGTCTACTAAGTAACCTTGTAGTTAAATTGTACGTTTCATATTACTAATTGTCAAACGTTTTTTCATACTTCCTTGTTACTATGTAAGTTGGACTATTATTTTTTATAATCAAAGATTTCATATATCCAAAATAAAAAAGATGCTCCAAAAAGCCAGGCTCTTTGAACACCTTTTTATTATCTAGTAACTACTTTGTGAGAAGACGCTATTTTATATATCTAAATAAATACATCAAGAATTAAAATAAACCCTAATCCAACTACAGCTGTAATAGAAGAAAGAACACTATACGTTGCAAAGGTTTCCTTCATCGTCATTCCCATATACTCTTTTACAATCCAGAACGCTGCGTCATTTACATGTGAGCCCATACAACTTCCGACCCCTGTTGCAAGGGAAACCAATACTAAATTTACGTCTGGGGTTTGGCTTAATATAGGGATGACTAAACCTGCAGTTGATAGTGTAGCAACCGTGCCGGATCCGAGTGCAATACGTAAGATTGCAGCTACTGTCCATGCAAGTAAAACTGGTGAGATTGCCTTTCCTTCAAATAGTTGAGCGATATAATCCCCTACTCCACCATCTATAAGAACCTGCTTAAAAGCTCCCCCTCCACCAATAATAAGCAGGAGCATTCCTAAGGCATTAATAGATTTTCCACATGATCCCATCAATGTTCTCATTGGAATCTTCCTAGCAATTCCCATTGTGTAAATAGCTAACAATAAAGATAGCAAAATGGCTGTAGAAGAGTTTCCAATGAAACGGATAAATAAGATAACGCCATTATCTGAAAAACCTACTAATCTCTGAACAAAATCCACTATTGTTCCAAAAGTCATTAAAATAACGGGAAAGATGGCTGTAAAAACACTGATTCCGAATCCGGGGGTCTCGTCCTCTTTAAACTCTTTTTGTTCACCTATTGAATCTACATTGCTTTCTCTTGAAAATGTAGCCGGCATCCATTTCTCTACTAATCTTGTGTACCACACTCCTGCAATTGCAACAGTTGGTATCGCAATGACTATACCGACGAGTAATACTGTCCCCATATCTGCCCCATACTCTGCAGCAACAGCCGTCGCACCTGGATGGGGTGGAAGAAAGGAGTGTGTTGCTAATAATGTAGAACTCATTGGCAGACCTAACTTAATGATCGAAATGTTTAACTCTTTGGCAATTGTAAAGATAATCGGAATTAATAAAACAAAGGCTACTTCATAAAACAAAGTGATTCCAACAATAAACGAAGCAAACACCACTGCCCACTGAATTTTCTTTTCCCCAAACCGATTAATTAACGTCATGGCAATACGATGTGCTCCACCCGCATCTGCAATCAGTCTGCCGAGCATAGCACCAAGTCCAAAGATTAAACCGATATGACCAAGAGTCCCACCTAAACCGCTTTCAATTGTATGAACAATATCCCCCGCAGGAATTCCCAATAATAAAGATACAATAAAAGATACGATTATTAGTGACACAAAGGTATTCAGTTTAAATCCCATAATTAATATGAGTAATATGACAACTCCAATAGATGTAAATAATAATGGCATAATTGCCCTCCGTTCTAATATGTTAGTTATCTAGTATATCCTGTTAATGTACTTTTCGTAAAAGAATTTCTTGAACTGATAATTTCCTATATTTCCTTTGTTAGCCCTTACAAACCTTTCGGTAAACTTATGTAATAAAATAAACTATGTGCCAGCTGTTACATAGACATGTCGATTTTTAAGGACTCATCGGCCGCATGTAAAAAGAGGTGGTAGATCGCTCTCCTTGTTCACTTGTCTACTAAGTGAACCACACATTAAATAATAATTTTATTTTTAGTTACTGTCAACTATTTTAATAGCTATAAAATACAAAATATGATTAAACAAAAGAGATTTTAAGAAATCCACACATGTAATTGTTTTCATCTCGGATGTTCTCGTTTTCATTAGAAATGCTACCGTTATCATCGACTTTGCCTTTATCAAGTCGAAAAACGATAATGATTACATAAAATTTCGTTCATACGAAAGAAGGTAAGAATAATGGAAAAGTTTCTACAAAAGTTAATTGAAGGCATGGAATACTACGCAAAATCATACACTATTTCTGGAAACTATAATCTCTCTAGCTCTAAATCATTCCAGTCTAGTTCATATAAAGGGAAAGAAATTGAGATAAATAATATACAAACGCTTTTTGCATCACAACATAAATAATTTTTGAAGACCAGTACTCCTTAATGGAATATTGGTTTTTTTACAGAAAAATTTCACTTGAAATAACCCTTTTCCGAATTAATTAATGGTCTTTAGATAGATGGAAAAACAAAAAAGCTCCAATCCCTACCTGTTTAGGAATTAAAGCTTTAATTCGATAGGGATCCCCCCTTACCCCTACTCATTTTGAATTGAGTGGGGAATAAATATTATATAAGTATTGATAAATCAACCAAACTAAAAGAATTCAACTAGAATTTCATGAAAATTATAGGGTAATATCCCCCCTCTTAATAGCAACAGAAACGGCCTCAGATCTCGATTCTACATTCAATTTATTGTAGATATTTGTTAAATGCGCCTTAACAGTTCTCTCAGATAACCCCATATCAAATGCAATTTCTTTATTTCGGTAGCCTTTCGATACAGCACGTATGATAAATAATTCTTTTTCCGTTAAAATAGACTTTTCTTGTTTATTTTCAATATCCTCAAGCTCGCTTCTCTCTTTCAAACTTAAAATCTTTATCATAATTTCCGGCTTTATAAGGGTATCGCCTCTTAAAGCTGCTTCAATTGTTCGGAATAAATCATCTCTATTCGTATCTTTTAGTAGATATCCTTTCGCACCTAATCTAATGCCAGTTACCATTAAATCATCCTCATTGTATGTTGTAAGGATAATAACCGGGATATCAATTTGCTTTTGATTCAGGTACTGGATTGTATCTAAACCATTCATTATTGGCATATTTAAGTCAAGTAATATGAGATCTATTTTATGTAGTGGGAGGAGATCAATCGCTTCTTGACCATTTTCGGCTTCACCGATCACTTGATAAGATTCATTTGTCTCTATTATCAATTTTAGGCCTTCCCTTACGACTAAATGATCATCTACAATTAAGATATTTTTTTTCATATAAACTGCCTTCCTAAGCTAGTGTATCTTGTTAAATTTTCATATGATATTGTTAATTTTTGATTTATCAAATGCTTTAAATCAAAAAACTAAATGTGTTTGTTGAGAAATTCGGCACTTAATTGAAACGACTTTACTGGTGATTTATCAACCCAATTCTTATGAGTTTCCAAGATGATAGCTTCTACACCAATTTTTTTTGCAATTTCTACAAGTTCTAATAGATTTATGTTCCCATGACCAAGTTCCATACTGTCAGACTTCAATATCGATCCGGTACGGCCTGTTACTCTTGTTCCTCGATCATTGATATGATACAGTTTCATTCTTTTTCCAAGTTTATTCATTAGCTCAAAAGCGTTACAGCCTGCCTCAATAGCCCAGTAAGAATCAAATTCAAAGTTGACATAACTCGCTTCTGTCTTTTCCATCAATAACTGGAATGCTGTTTTCCCCGACTCAACTTTACGAAATTCGCAATTATGGTTGTGATACAGTAAATAAATCCCGCCTTCTTTCAGAATTTCACCAGCACGATTCAATTTATCTGCAAGTTCCAGTACAGCCTGTTTGTTTGAATAGTCAAACCTGTGCATTCCCGTTACTACGATACAGTTTGTTCTATATGCCTTTGCTTCCTCAATGATCTTCTGAGGATTGTTTAAAATACTGCCTAGATCCTCATGAATGCTGACTACTTTTAGTCCGGATTCTGTAATTAATTGCTTCCAGTTTAATTTTCCACTTCGTCCTATAGGCATACCAGCAAAAAATGTGAGGATGCGGACAATATAAGGTACCTTCCTAATCATAAATCCACAAAGTTCAATTCCATTATATCCAGAATCCTTTAAAGCTTTAAGGGTTTCTCTTGCCATTTTCTCATTTCTAAGTACGGTACGGAGTTGGAACTGCTGAATTGCTTTAACAGTCAATTTATACCTCCTCTAACCTATATAGTCATAAAATTAATCTATATCGACCTAGGTAAGACTTATGTTCATTACCATCACTATGAAGTACTTTCTTTAGAATTTCCCCCTAGATAAATAGATTTCTATATACATTTTAAATTTTGTTTCTATCAATGTATGGTAATTTAAATTGTTTTTTATTATAAAGTGACCAATGTATAAGTAAAATTGATTGGAATCCACTATTTATACCCTGCTCATAATATTCTCTCTTGTACCAAACAATTGAGTAATACAAAAAACCTCCGAATAGTTAATTTAATATCGGAGGTGATACTATAGTTCAAGAAGTACTTTTACTCTATCTATATATTCTTATTGGTAATTGAGTCAAAGTTTGACCTGTAGCAGAATCAGTTAAACTATTTTCCAGATCAAATGCCTCAACTGGTTCTATATGGGAGTACTTTTGTAAGAATGTCTTCAAAGCAATATTCAATTCCAACCTGGCAAGCGGTGCACCAAGACAAAAATGTGCTCCATTACCGAAAGTTAAATGTTTTTTATTGTTAGGTCGATGGATATTCATTTCAAATGGATTATCAAACATATCTTCATCAAAATTTGCAGCACTCATCCAAACAATAATTGTTTCGCCTTTTTTTAATTCAACGCCCAAAAGATTGTTGTCCTGTTTTACAAATCGCTCTCTTTTAGAAATATGAAATCTATAACGCAGCATTTCTTCAACAGCATTTGGTACTAATTCCAAATCATTTCTTAGTTGATCATATAAGTTACTATCATCATACAAGAAAGAATAAAATATACTCGATATTGCATGACCAGTTGTTTCAATTCCTGCCCCTAGCAAAAGCATTGTTGTTCGCACGATTTCATCATCAGTAAACCTTTCACCGTCTATTTCTACTTTTATTAAATCTGAGATAATGTCCTCAGATGGATTTGACCGTTTTTGTACAACAAGTGGATAAAGATATTGAAAATACTCTATAGCAGCAGCCTGTTTTTTTTCATCAATTTCTTTTTCCCGTCCTTTAGTATAAGGTTGGAACAAAATATCCACCCATTTTTTATACAATAGACTATCTGTTGAAGGAACTCCAATCAAGTCAGCCATAACCATTGTAGGAAAGAGACCTGAGAAATGCTGGACGATATCTACATTGTCATAAGCTTCCATATCATCTACCAGCTTAGTTGCTATTTCTTGTATTCGAGGCTCCCAATTTTTTAAGCTGCGAGGTGTAAATGCAGCTGACAGAAGAGAGCGCACTTTTTGATGCTGGGGAGGATCGACTTCTGTAACATTTATTTTCTCTGGAAACTCTCCCTCTTTATTATTCGCACCTACAGCTATCGTGGTTCTTGATCCTACACTAGAAAAAAATTCATGTTTACTCAAAACCACTTTCGCATCATTATATTTAAAAACATTCCAAGTATCTGTTTCCTTATGATAATATACTGGGGCATTCATCAACATATTTTTGTACCAACTTATTGGAAAAAACTCTTCAGATCTAGATTTAAATTGAGTAATTTCTTGCATTGCAATGATTTCTTTATTAATAATGGCCACCTCCGATAGTACGTTGATTATTATTGGTCAAGTTTGCATTACATATCGTTAGATGTTTTTCTGTAAAACATGATCTGATATGTGAATAGATTCAGTAGGGCAATCCTCTAGCGCTTCCTCCATCTGATCCCATAATTCTTTCGGAATTTCAGATGTACCCTGGTTTTTGTCTAAAATAACATAAGCGATCCCATTGTCTTCAAAATCATAGATATCCGGAGCAGCAGCTCCACACGCACCACATGCAATGCATGTTTCTTGATTCACCCATGTGTACTTTGCACTCATTGTTTCCTCCTAATTGAAAAATTGATTATTGTACCAGTGATTTATCTTTCTTTTCCATTAAGCTTGTACTGTGCAATGGTTGTACTTTTGCTGATGGCTCAATATAAACTTTTGCATTACTTACAGCTGTTGCAGCTTCTCCAAAGCCGGTTGCAATGAGCTTTATTTTCCCATCATAGGTACAAATATCACCCGCAGCATATATCCCCTCAATATTTGTTTCCAGTTTTGAGTTCACCACGATTGAGTTTCCATTAATATTAAGATCCCACCCTTTAATAGGTCCCAGAGATGAAACAAATCCAAAGTTTACGATCACTTCGTCTGCCTCGACTTCTATTTCACAATCTCCTTTAGCTTCTTTAAGAATGACTTTTTCTAAAGCATCCTGACCTTCTAATCTAAAGGGTATATAAGGAGTAAGAATTTCTACTTTTGATTTTTCAAGAAGAGCTACACTATGTTCATGTGCTCGAAATTTATCACGTCGATGGACAAGTGTAACCTTTTCAGCGATTGTCTCTAGCATTAAAGCCCAATCTAATGCTGAATCTCCCCCTCCAAAAATAACCACTTTTTTACCAGTAAACTTACTTACATCATTGATAAAGTAATGAATGTTCAAGTCTTCTATATTTTCAGGTACTTCAATAGGCAATTTTCTCGGCTGAAACGCACCATTTCCAGCTGTAATAATAACTGATTTAGAGAAATGTGTTTCAGATTCTGTCTGAATCTTGAAAACCTCATCCTTTTTTTCAATGTTTTGTACCGATTGTCCAAGGCAAAGTTTTGTATGTTCCTCGAATAAATTCATTTGCTCCTGTAAATTGTCTATAAGTTCTTGAGCACGAACTTTAGGAAATCCTGCTATATCATAAATGTATTTTTCAGGATATAGCGCGGATAGCTGTCCTCCAAGCTGGGGGAGGCTCTCAATTATTTTTACCGATGCTTGCCTCATTCCTGCATAAAAAGCTGCAAACATTCCAACTGGTCCGCCTCCGATAATGGTAATATCAAATACTTTCTTGTTCTGCATCCTTTCCCCCCTTTTCATGAATAATTATAGTAAACAATACAAAATAAAAAATCGTACAATTGGGTAAGTACCAACTGTACGATTGGGCATGTTCTATTTATATATAATTAGTTCTCTAAAAACTACCTATTTCAGTCAATATTTCTTTCCCACTATCTTTCGGCTACTATTTGACCTATACCAACTCAAAATCTAGATCTAATTTCTTTATCTATTATTATGCAGTTAGCTTCTTTATTACTATTGTAATAGATAATCAAATAAAAAATATCGTACTAATGGGCATGAAATCCATGTACCTTCGGGCAAACATTGTTTTATTTCTTTTATTTTTTTAAAGAGGAATATTGACTAAAACCACGGTTCCTTCTCCTTTTGCACTTGTGATTTTAATATCTCCTTTTAATATACGAATCCGTTCATTCAGTCCTATTAATCCATAATGTCCGACTTTCTTACCTATTGTATCAGGATGAAAGCCAACACCATCATCCTGAATTTCAATAAAGAGGCCCCCTCCTTTAATCCAAATCGAAATATTGACTTGAGTGGCTTTTGCATGTTTGGCTATATTCATAAGACACTCACTGATAACATACAAACTATGTTTTTTTATATGTGTTGGTAGGCTGGACAACGACACAAAAGATTTATTAACATTCATTGATGTTGCAGTTGTAAATTTTAATATTTCTCTTTCGACTTCATTTACAAAATCCGCCTCTGTCATAGATACAGACCTTAAGTCGTCGATAGCTTCCCTAGCATCCTTAAGAGTAATTCTTGACTGAAGCATAGAATCCTGAACAATTTTCCTCGCACGTTCATAATTATTATTTTGTAGATGAATATCTATTGCTTCTAATTTCATAATTAATCCTGCAAGCCCCTGTGCTAATGTATCATGTAAATCCCTGGCGATCCGTTTTCTTTCATTAACAATTGTAAGTTCTTCTATTTTTTGATTGGCTAGTTGTAATTCGGATAAATAGTATTGCATTCGTCTCCACGCATTGGCTTGTCTCACATAAAGAATAGAATAAAAAATTGCAATAGCCATAATAAAAAATAGGATTGGTATAAAAAACGGTAATTCTTGAATGCCATAATTAACACTAACCGCATAAGAATAGGGTAGATATAATAGTATAACAACAATGATTACTTTAAGTGAATTGTCAAATATATAGATACTTTGTGCAATGATTATTGGTAATAAACCAATTAACACTGCCGGAGAACCACTCGGCATAATAAAGGCAGAAATAAAAATAATAGAGCATTGTATTATTAGATAAGGCCAAGCATACTTATTTTTAAATTTCCTAGAGAACCAATGCAAGAGTAAATGAATTAGCATTAATATAAAAAATACAATGGCTTTATCATACATAGCCTCTTCCAAAAATTGCAGTAGATTAGCCGCAATAAACACAATGACTACCCAAAATACCAATTGAAATCTATAGAATGGGAGATTATCAAATATATCGTAATCTTCTATATTTTTATTTTCTTTAACCATTTCTTTTCATCCTCTCATTTAAAATAACTAGTTCAACTTATGGTTCTACTACTCTTCCATGTACTGCTTCTCGTCTTATCCTTATTGATTACGTTAGATTAAAAGGTATAAGAAAAAAGCATTCATGTGTGAACGCTTTTTTCTTATACCTTTTGAGTAGTGTGGTAATTAAAAAACGCCAAAATTACCCCTTTGTGTTATTTCTCTTCTAAAACCTTTATTCATACATCCTAAAAATTCTCTTAAGATCATAATCCAGGCTTATATTCAAAAAAATCGAAGCATGCAGGTGTAGTCGAAGCCTTACCATTTCCCGTTGCATACATGGCGAAGTAAAGTCCCGTAAATCCACCAGCAATTTGTGTAGACAGTAAAGATGTTTCACCAGTTCCAATGACAACAGCATCGCCGGTTGTAGACGAGTACGTAAAAGTAAAACTTGTATCAGTAGCCTCAACCCCTAATATAACACTGGCATCATTATATTCAACTTCAGCTTCTACTATCTGCATACTTCCTACTATACGGCGGAATATGAGATAAGTTTTTCCTTGTTTATATGTTTTCGCAATATCATAATGGTATTTTTCATTCATATATACCGTTAAGCCAGCTTCTTCTCCATCTTCTTTCGGAGTGAATTCCATAAATGTAGAAACTTCACAGTTAAAATGCTGCTGTCTACGTCCAACAAAAGCTGGTGATCCTGTATCATTTAAAGTACAAGATTGGCCCATTAGAGATAAATAGCCTGGTTTTTCAGTTAATGACCATGAATTTTCACTAGGGTTGCGGTTAAAGTTCCAAACAGGTGCAAGGGTTTGACCTAAGAAATCTTCTTTCTCTAACCACTGCTCTGGATTACCTATCGGAAGTGCTGGTACCTCATTCTCCACTTCAGCACGCCCGTTATTCCCAATCGTTGGCCACCCTTCTTCAGACCATTCAACTGGTGCTAGATTGGTTTCACGGCCTAAATGATGAGTCTTGGTACTTTTCACAGGGCGGAAACCTAAAAATACTGCCCACCAAGAGCCCTCCTCTGTTTGTATCAGATCAGCATGTCCTGTTGCTTGTATTGGTTTCGTACTGCTCCGATTTGAAAGAATCGGATTATTAGGGTTACTTTCAAAAGGACCATATGGACTTTTGCTCCGTGCTATTGTTACCATATGCCCATATTCTGTTCCTCCCTCAGCAATCAATAGATAATACATTCCATTGATCTTATAAAGATGGGGGCCTTCTGGGGAACTTCCACCTGTCCCTTCCCAAATCAACTGAGTTTCACTTTTCATTTCTCCTGTTTCTATATCAATTTCAGTTTGAATGATCCCTTCAGGTCCAAATCCAGGAAAGCTTGCTGCAGTCAAATAGACTTTTCCATCATCATCAAAGAATAAAGATGGATCATACCCTAACAATCCTTCAATAAATATTGGTTCTGACCACGGGCCTTTCGGATCATCCGCCCATACAAAGAAACTCTTTCTAATTGTAATATTCGTAGTAATCACATAAAATCGTCCATTATGATAACGAATCGTAGGAGCATAAATACCCTGGGATGTGGTAAAAGAATGTTGTCGAGTTAATGGTAACTGACTCTCACGTGTTAACACATGTCCTATTTGACTCCAATTTACTAAATCAGTGCTATGAAATAAAGGAATACCTGGAAAGTAGTCAAATGAGCTAGTAACTAAATAAAAATCGTCTCCTGCCTTACAGATACTAGGATCTGGATGAAATCCACTAATTATAGGGTTTGAATACATCATTTTAATCAATCCTTTCAAATGAAGATAATTCTCGAAGATTTGTAAAACTTTATTTAACTTTGAATTTAATAACTAATTCTCTTAACTCTTCAGACATATTTGCCAGTGTGCGTGATGCTTCTGTAATTTCTTCTGATGAGGCAAGTTGCTCCTGTGTTGTGGCTGCTACTTGTTCAGCACCTTTTAATCCTGTATTTGCTACTTCTGCGATTTTATCGAAGGAGTGATGTACCTCGTTCGTGTTTTGTTTAAGAGAGCTAATAAATTCTCCTGATTCTATTACTAGTTTTGTCACTTCCTTGATTGAGGTTTGTATATGATTGAATGCTTTTTCTGCTTCCTCTGAAGCAATACTACCTTCTTTCACACCTTTATTTGTTATTCTCATTGAAGACAAAGATTTTCCAATGTCATGTTGAAGTACTTGGACTATTGAGTCAATTTGTTGTGCAAATTTACCTGATTGTTCCGCAAGTTTTCGCACTTCTTCGGCAACAACAGCAAACCCTTTTCCTGACTCTCCTGCTCTTGCCGCTTCAATAGCAGCATTTAATGCAAGAAGGTTTGTTTGATCAGCTATAGTAGTAATCATTCCACTTATGTTTTCAATTTTCTCCGAATGATCATTAAGTCCTTCAATTAAGGAACTTAATTGACTAACATCCTGTTGAATCTCAGCCATCCCTTTTTTTACGTTTTCGAGAATAGTCATACCTTTTACAGCTAACTCATCTGTTACCGTAGCGCGCTGAGATACTTTATTCGTATGAGACGAACATTCACTTATCAAACTAAGCATCTCATTAAGAACATTTGTGCTATAATTAATTACCTTCGACTGTTTTTTCGAACCATCTAGTAACTGTTCTGTAATGACTGCTGATTGGGCGCTAGCCTCCTTACTTTGATAAGCAGCTGCAAATAACTCCTCTGAGGAGGCTGATACTTGTAACGATGCATGATCAACGTTATGAATGATAGATGAAATGCCATTTCTCATTTCATCGTAGGATATCATTAGTTCGCCAATCTCATCCTTGGAGTAGTAAGTAATTTCTCCTGTAAAGTCCCCTTGCTTAGCATCTCCAAGCAAGGTTTTTAGTTGTGTGATTGGCTTTGTTATCATACTCGATATCTTTCGACTAACTATTATCAACAAGATAATTCCAACCCAGTTAACTATACTAAGAGTTATAATTAGTTTCTGTCCCTCCCCATCATTTTGGGAATTCAGTTTTGTTGCAGCTGATTTGTGTATTTCAAGCAACTTACTAATCGACTCGGAATTTTTGTTTTGTAACGTACGAAATTCATCTAAATACAAACCATATGCCTCTGTTATTTTTCCCTCTCTGTGATATTCAAAAATTTGTTTCGTCAATTTATTCATGTTTGATACATTATCGATATACATCTGCATATGACTACTTTCTTTTGTATCCATTAATGATGTATTTTTTTTGTATTCATTTATTAATTTTGTTTTTTCATCATCCATTTTCAGCAATGATTCTTCAGTTTTACTAGGATCTTTAGACGTTAGCCCCTCATACGTTAGTTGATACATGCTATGATCCAAGTTAGAAAGTTGAGTAAGTATATATGAAGGGAGCATCTGTTGTTCATATATAATTTCTGCACGCTCCTTCATCTTTGCAGCATTCATGTTCCCAACTACTCCATTTATAAATAAAAATAATATAGAAATAAATAGCAAAAGTGATAACTTGCGAGAAACTTTCAGATTAAATAACCATTTCATCATTACAATTATTCCTTTCAAGTGGGGAGAGATTACCTTTCTTTTTTTCTTACATTATTTACATCGATATTCAACAATAGTTACATTTCATGTTATGATTTTCTCATCCCCTATTTACAAACTTTAATTGAAATCCCTTACATAAAATTATAAGGAATATAATTTGTTTTTTATGGTAACTATGTATCCTTTTAGGTATTTTAGTTAGTTTATTTAAGGTATTCTCAAAAAAAAGCATTACTTGTGTTTCAATCCAATGTATATGAGAAAAAGCCTCAGTTTAGTGAAGTGAGGCTTACACAACTATTTATATATTGAAATAAAATACATTGAATAGGAATAATTAAATTTGTGGAAAAAGATGAGCTGGCCAATTGGCCTTTGAGGATTAAACGAAGAAAAACTTAGAAAATACTTTTCAATTGTTTCTAAACATTTTAATCATAAATTCTAATTCACTTTTACTACAAGGTTTTACAGCCATTTGATATGCGAATAGGTATTTTCCATATTTATTCAAGAGTTTTGTCAGTTTCTCCATATGAATACCTCCTTTCTTCCTTACTCTAATTATCTTATTTTTAATTAATTTTGACAAAGTTCAAGTAAACGATAACATCCTGTATGAATGCGATAACATTTGCTTTGTAAACGCATTATTTCTAATTTCTTATTAATTTTCTCTATTTTGCTTTTTTGTAATAAAAAAGCTTCAATCCCATAATTAGGAATTGAAGCTTTTATTAATTGTTAGAAGCACCCTGTCTTCTTCTCTCAGCAAGCTCCTTTGATATTTGCGCTTGCTTTTCCTCTGTTAAATCAAAGAAAGCAACACATACTGTAAATACAATCACAATAGACGGGAGCAATCCCATTAACATTTTCAATCCGAAGATTGTTTCATCACTCTGTTCAATCCCAGGTACATATCCAACAAACGCAAGCCCAGTAGCTGCTATTGAACCAGCTAGAGCTGTAGAAAGTGTTTGCATAAACCCTTGCAATGAACCCATAAATCCATTGACATTAATTCCGGACTTCCATTCTGTATAATCCATGGCAGCTGGTAACATTGCGCCTTGAGCGGGACTCGCGAACCCCAAAAATAAGCTAGCGATCACACTTGTTACTAGAAACATGACAATGCCGAATGTTGTATTAGGAATGAACATGACAGATGCCATCGATAGTACACTTACAATTGCACATGCTAGTACATTCATCTTTAGACCAATTCGTTTCGTTACCTTCGAGCTTAACATTACTCCTAGAATAGTAGGCACTAAACTAACGATTCCAAATAAAACCATAAGACTCTCAAAATTAAAATAATATTTAAAGTAGTGAATCATAACAGCTGATCTAATACCATTTGCCATATTAATCGAAAAAACATAAATGTATACAATAATAGCCGCTTTATTAGTAAAAACAGCTTTAAGCAACACTTTAATGGAAGGCCTATCTTCTTTCTTATTAAGATTTACCACGTATTTTTCTTTTAGTGATGTGACTTGAAAAAGGGAAAGAGATACACATAAAACACCTATTAACCCCATTAAGATAGAGAAACCTTGCGCGTCATTTCCTCCACCAAACACCTTATATAAAGGCTGAACTCCCGTTGAAATAAATATTGCTGCCAACATAACAAGAAAGTATCCGATTTGTCCCATTGAAATTCTATCATCAATTCTTTTTGTAATAGCGGGACCTACCGCTGCTGCTGGTGCTTGCAAGCTTGCAACCAAAATACTATAAATGACAAATGTAACAGTAATGTATACTAATTCTGCCCTTGGACTTAAATTAAAATCTGTAAAAGTTAACCATCCGAATATTGCAATTGGGACACCTAATATCAAGTACCAAGGAACAAACTTACCCCATGGAGTACTTGTTCGATCTACGATTATACCAAATATCGGCGCAGATATTGCACCGATAATCCGTGCAACTAAAATTAGGCCTGCTACATATGCTAAACTCACTTCCATTACATCTGTATAGAAGAAAAGCAGGAAAACAGCTATCATTTGAGAGTGAATAGTTCCGTTAAAACCTGCAAGGGTGCCTGCAAGTTTCTCACGAAATGTAAGTCTTTGCTCATCATCAATTTCTCTGTTATTAATAGATTTTATCGACATTGTTTCTGGAGTTTCCATATATTTATCTCCTAAATGAAATTTAATAAAAATACTTAAATTTTTTCCTACGACCCTATGGTTGATATTACTATCAGAGGTGATGTTACGAATTTTAACTTTAAAACAAAGTTTCAAATGATTTTCATAAAGAGTTAATTACTTTTTAAGAATGGCCGGAAGTATACTTAACTAAGAGGATTGAAATGATGATGAGCTATTTTACTAACTAAAAAGGTATGAAGTATGAATATTTTATAATCTTTATGATTTGAAGGATATAGTGACCAATTAAACTTGGATTTAGCTAATTTTATCCTGTTGTGGCTATCTTATATTGTACTTTAGTGTTTTTTTTTTGTATTTTACACTTCTGAAATATTATAAAAAAATGAAAATAACTTCCTTAAATCTAGGAAGTTACTTTCATTGTGACCGAAATTTTCAGTCTAAAATCTCTGGATTAGACCATTTTGCAGGTGTTAATTTTCCTGCACTAGAGCCAGCATCAATAGATATTGCTGCTCCACTGATGTAACGAGCTAGATCAGAAGCTAAGAATAAAGCTAGGTGACCAATTTCTTTAGGATCACCCAATCTTTCATTTGGGGATAACATTTTTGCATATTGTTGAACAAGTTCTTCAGGAGCCTCTCCCCAAATGGAGGTTCTAAATGTTCCCGGACAGATAGCATTAACCGTAATATTATGTGGTGCATAATCTAGTGCTGCACTCTTGGTTAACCCAACAACTCCATGCTTAGATGAAGTATAAAGTCCCATTGAATTATTACCTAGTAAACCAGCTAATGAGGCAATATTGATAATAAAACCTCCTGTTGATTTTGACTTAAGTATAGCTTCAATTCCAAACTTCATCCCCAAGAATACACCCTTTAAATCAACAGATGTTACTTTATCAAATTCATCTACAGAATATTCATGTGTCGGTCTATTAGGAGCTGCAATACCAGCATTATTAACAAGACCATCTAGACGGCCGTAGGTTTCGACGGCAACATTGATCATATTCTTTACATCTTCCTCTTTACTTACATCAGCTCTAACAAAAATCGCTTCTCCACCTGTGGATTTAATTTGTTCAACTACTTTATTACCCTTATCCACATTTACATCCGAAATAACAATTTTCATTCCGTTTTCTGCATAACATTGCGCAATTGCCTCTCCTAATCCATCAGCAGCACCTGTTATAATAGCAACTTTATCCTTTACACTTGAAAAATCAGTCATTCTAAAAATCCTCCTTCTAACTTTTGAGCCTACTTTTATTTTAAAATTCTCTCTTGATGTGTATTGGTATCTTTGTTCAGGATCGCTTGACGTCTTGCTTCAATTTCTTCCTGAATTTCAATCATTCGATCTCTATCTAATTCATAGAACTTCATTGCAATTAACGAGATGATCCATGCGATTAACATGACTCCAATCGACAAAAACATAGTTACCCAAAAAATCCCTTCAGTATACGGTGTTTCTACATCAGGGAATGCTGCTTTAAACCCAATAAGGGCAAGCATCAAGCCAACCAATGTTTGCTGAAGAGAAGAAACTCCTTTATCAATAAATGAATAAACAGTTGAAATTACACCCGCTGCAAAGCGATCTGTTTTATACGTGTTGTAATCAATAACATCTGCTAACATCGGAAGGACTAACCCAGAGGCTACATAACGAACGGCTCCTCCAACTAAATATAAAAGTAAAAAACTAATTGTCATAAAGCCCATGTTATCCATACGAATTTGTGTTGGATCCCCAAGCCATAGCAGTAAAAATAGAAGTCCATAGCTGAATAGACAGGCCCAAGTTGCTATAACATATCCTTTTTTCGATCCGAATTTCATTGAAAAGCGAATACCAAAAAGGAGGACTAAAATATTAGGGATTAGCGCTATTGCTTGTGTTGTCCCCATCATCGTATAATTCCCAAGTACAATTCCAAATAGCATGACATTCACAATCTGATTACCAGCAATTTGCATACTCAATTTATCTGTACTTGCAGCTATAATAAACATTTGAAGTGGTCTATTTCCCTTAAGTAGCGGCCATAAATCTTTCAGCTTAATAGTTACTGAATCATCACCTGTACCAAAATTTTCAATACGATCCTTAGAAGAAATAGCTATAATGGCAAGACCATATGAGATACCTGCGATAATTACAGTAAAGATAGTAAATTCATGGAATAATCCTACATTACTATAACCACCATATTTTCCTGTTAAATAAAACGATAGATATACTGTCGCAGCTGTATAGAAAGCCATCGTATATATCATCGTAAGTCCACCAAATAATGGTCTTTGTTCTGGATCATTTGTAAGAATTGTATTTCCGACATTCAATCCGGCTTGTGACAATGTATATCCAATAATGAAAACCATATATAAAAGAATAAAATAAATAAGCTTAAATCCCTCAGGAACTAAATGGTTTGTGAAGAACATCAGTAAGGTCGAAATAGACATTAAAACATATGCAATAAGAATAACTGGTCTAACCTTACCGTATTTCCCTTTTGTTTTATCTATAACTAATCCAATAATCGGATCGGTAATAGCATCGAACACTCTTGAACCAGTAATAACGATTGAAGCAATGACCGTACCCAATCCAACAATTCCTGCAGCATAATATGAAACTAGAGTCATTAAAAACATAAATGCATTATGACCAAATCCACCAATCGGATATAAAGCCATTTGCCAGGCCTTCGCACGTCGATATTTTTTCTCACGTTCAGCTTTTTGAATAGCTTTTTGTTCTTTCGCAATTTTCCTTTTTTGATTTTGCGACATACCTTTCCCTCCCTATACACAAGAATAATACGCTTTCATTCTTTGGAAATTAAAGACTTATAAATGCTTTAGAAATTACACAAGAAGATAAATTGAAATACCTTAGGAATTATTTATCTCACCCCCGTAACTCACTTTTAATGTTAGCACTTACATTTTATTTGTTATGGTATTTTAGTCTTGTTTTTGGTGAATAAACACAATATTTTCATCCTATTTACGTATTTCTATATTTATGTCCAACCCTTAATTTGCACTAAAATGGAAAAGGAGGTATTTCATAATAATGAGTATATATGACTAAGTATTGCAATTTTTATATAATTGAAATCTTTCAGCTCGAATGTTAAAGGAGAGACCCCGCCCTTAACTCCAAATTATCCTTTACTAGATTGTTCACTTAAACACCAGGCATTAAGGATAAAACTAAATCGGCTTCATATTAGAAGCCGATCTCCATCACTTGAAATTCATTATTTTTGAACCAATATTTTAACATCCCCTACAATTCCAGTAGGTTGAAGCATTGGAGCTTTAGCAAATGCCGCAAAGAAGTTACCAGGCTCAAGCGGTCTAAAATGTTGTTCACGCTCAAGCGTTGTAGCGACCTCAATACGAACCTTATTTTTACCCTCTCTTAGTTGCTTACTTATATCAAAGACAAATGGTGGAGCTATTTGAATTCCAACTGACTCATCATTTATGAAGACCTCTACCCCTTCAAACGCATCATCAATCCTTAAAGATGCTTGTTTTGTCAAAGGAGTTTCAACCTCATTCTCATATCGGATAAAACCTGAAAACTCGGGATACTTCAATCCTATATTCTCTAAGCTAGAAACTTCCTGTGTATCATGAAAATTAGGATACTCTATTGAAGTGGCAAAACTCATTGTCCATCCATCCTCAAGAGTAATTTCCTGATCAAAAGAAACAGGTGACTTAACTTCTATCTCCTCAGATTTATCAAATACTACGACCACACTTTGAGATGGCGGAATTTCCAAACTAAGCACTGTTCCTTCTTCATTGTGGTCTGCACGTACTTCATATAATTCATTATTCCAAACATCATAACCGTATACAGGGCCTGTATTTGGCACAGTGATAGTTCCGACAAATGTCTCTGCCATATTCTCGTTAGTGAAGAGATATAAATCACTTTCTTCACGATAATGTAGATAGCGCAGCATAGAAAAAGCAGGCTCTACAGAAATTTCTTTTGCAGCATTCTCTTTTATAGCAGAAACTAGAGTCTCTAAAGTAACCACCTTACAACTAGATAATTCTTCAAGTAACGTATTATCTCCATCTACAATTCCACTAGGCAAATTATTGATGAAAAGAACTTGATGCCCTGCTTTATTAAGTTCAATTACTGCTTTAGCTGTACTTTCAGTGACATATTGTGAATAAGGTATAATTAAAGACTTATATTCTTGATTATTGACATGCAAATGCTTGCCTATTTTTGTCTTGAATCTGTCTAGCTCAGTAAAAACATCAGACGGTAAGATATCAAAATCAATTTGATTATCCATCAATACGTGTGCTGGCTTCTGATTTAGCATATATTCCCCAGCCCATTCTGCTTCAGCATGATAAAGTATAGCAGTAGAAGTCACTCGTTTTCCGTCACTAATTAAAGCACACATACGATTTAAGTATCTCATCAGTGCACCAAAGTGTCGGAACTGTGGGTCATGACCGTTAGCATAAAAATGTGGCGGGCAGTCTGGATCAGGGTAAGGCTTCGCAGAAAAAGCGTGAGGAACATAATGATTCACACCTCTCACTAGGAAATGATCCACTAGATATTTCATCATTCGAACACCTTCACCCCAACCATATGCACCAAATATTTCACACATAGTGCGACCTTTCTTTATCGGATCAATGGCTGCAAAGGAACTACCGAGTTTTCCAAGCATATAATGAAAGAATTCTCCATCTCGATCACCAATAATCGTTTTCTTTGGATAGATCTCACCGCCTGGCATTACTTGCCCACCAATATCATCTATTCCTGACATATGTTGTCCAGATAATCCACGGAAGAAATGTCCTAAACTTGGGCCTGTTCTTGCATGCATGTTATTATCCTCGATTAAATGCCCAATGTACTCCACTCCATGTTCTTCACACCAGTTACCAATTTGCTTAGAAAAATTCTCTTCAACCAATCTTGTAATAATATCCATGTAAACATAACGAACTTCTGCTGTTTGATCAGTATTTCTGGCATCTTCCCAAAGTAAAGGTAACTTTGTTTTCCAATTAGCTCCTAAACGTTCCTTCATTTGCACTTCTACCTCTTCACTCCATGGAAGATCTGTGTCTGTACCAATTGGCTGATTTGCATTCATCTTTCCATTACCAAGCTCAGGTTCATCAGAAAAGAAACCAGCAATTGTTTTTCCAAACTCTTCTTTATAACGTTCAAGGTGAGGCTCATATACCGCTTCAATTTGCTTTCTTGCACTTTTATGGTTAAGCATATTGATATAATTGTCACGACTTCCTGCATTTCGTGTAAGATAGTTTACATATATGATCCACTTACCTTCTGGAACGTCCCAAACAAGTTCTCCATCCTTAACTAATTCTGTAATATCAATTAAAGTCGATGCATCAAAGTCTTGGTCAATACGTGCTGCACAAACACTAAGCAGTGTATCATCATCAAACTGTCTTCTCTCTTTTTTAGCACGCATAGAAAACATACTAGTTTCAAAAGGATTTTTAACATATTTAACATGTTTAGCAACATTTAACTGTGCTGATTTTGCTGGTCCTATTACCTCAATTGAAGAATAATAAAGAAATTGTCTACATAATTCAGCAGGTGCATCTTCTAAAGCCCCATTAGCAAATCCTGTAGGAAAGTGACTATCATCTAAGATCCAAACTTTCATATTACGCTTTTTCGCCTCATCCAAGATGATGTCCATATCACGCCACCATTGCGGTCCACAATAATCAGGATGTGGTCTACTTTCCACACAAACAGCTCCTATTCCAGCTGATTGAATTGCCTCCATATACTCTCGTAATACTGACTCTTCCTCGCCATGTAACCAGAAAAATGGTAAAATATAATTATTTCCTTCATTATTTAATAATTTCTTTATTTTTTGATTCAAGTTAATTCCTCCCTACTATCTATAAAAATTTCAATTTATAATAGATTTGTTTAACCAAAATTATTTTTTCTTTAGAGTTTTTAGCATTCAAAAGGATCGCTTTTTAACAATGCTAGTAACAGGATAAGTACATCTTTAAATAAAAGTGCTATTAGAAAATAAAGCGATTACAACAATTTAATAGTATCATTTCCCGATGTCCCTTTATGGTATTTCCGTTCTTTTTTTTGTGTTTTTTCACTAACCTATCGAGTTTTTATAGTATAAGTAATTGGTGTGATAGAGCTTAATATCTTCCTTAGAAATTATTAACCCGAAAGGTTTTTTCAATTTAGCTTGCCACTTTTCTATATTACAAAAGGTGTCTCTATTTAAAGGAGACACCTTTTGATTCTCTACTTTGTAACTTTTACTAAGTCACGGTTTAGTCGATTTATTACTTTTTCATTAAATAGAGTGCTATCATTATCCATTGATGCTAGAGCATCTAACTTGAAACCTTCCATCATTCCATACATTGGAATTTTTGTAAGATCACCTAGTATTTTTATAACAATTTCTTTTGTTTCGTCATTGGCCATTAAATCATGTAAGGTGTCGCGTGATGAATAAACACCATCAGGTATTTCTACTTTTTCTATTGGCTCATCGTCGTCATACTCAGGCAAGTCAAACCAGTTGGCAACCATTTCACCCTTATCTTCCACAGGTGCAGAATAGCAAGGATTCTCAGTCGCAACCTTTTCAATCCAAGCTTGGTCTGAGAATGAATTGTTTCCATCCTGAGCTAGTACCTCGATATGGTTTCGCCCTTCACTTAAATCCACACCTTTGAAAACTATAATCTTATCTATTCCAGATAGAGTCTCGATTTCTTCACCATTAATCATTAAAGTAACTTGCTCACAATTGGTATATACTTTCAAATCTGTTGTTTCACTTGCACGTTCTACATAACGCTTCCCTGCAATATGAACAAATGGTTCATTTGACCAATGTGCTTTATACATAAAGAAGGCATCTTTTTTCACTTTTCTGTCATAGGTAACAAGTCCTTTATTATTACGTCCTTTTACTCCACCCTCATCTCGGACATTTGCACCGAAATCAAACATGTTCCATACATATGTTGCCCAAAGATAAGGACGTTCTTTAAATATTTTCCACGTTTTTTCATGATAGAGTGCATGATATTCCTCAGTGTAATCTTTAACCTTAGGTTCATCACTGTGATACTCGATAATCCCTTCAGCACCGTACTCTGAAATACATAAACTAGTATTTGGGTTTGTTTCATGAAAGCTGTCAAGCCATGGAGCGAAGTCTTCTGCTTTCCCATTATACCAACCATAATACTTGTTATAGCCTATAACATCGGTCATGTAGTTATATTCATCCTTCTCGTCAACTATAAACATATTTGCCATTGTAGTTAATCGAGTTGGATCCTCTTGTTTTGATAATTCGTTTAATTCACGAACAACTTGACGAACCTTTTCTTCGTTTTTGCTGCCAATTTGAATCTCATTTTGTATTCCCCAAAAAAGAATGGATGGGTGATTGAAGTTCTGACGAATTAATTCCACCATTTGCGACTTAGCATTCTCACCTGTTAAATCAGTTAGTGACATTTGAGTAATAAATGGTATTTCTGCCCAAACAACCATTCCTTCACGATCACATAGATCATAGAAATATTGGTCATGTTGATAATGTGCAAGGCGAATGGAAGTTGCCCCAATCTCCTTTATCAATGCCATATCTTCCTCATGCTCTTTATGAGTAATAGCCCACCCCATATCTTTTCGATCTTGATGTCGAGCTACACCATTTAACCGAACATTCTTGCCGTTTAAAAAGAGTCCATGATTTGGATCAACATGAAAATAACGAACACCGAAAGGAACTATAATCTCGTCGACCGTATCATTAAAACGCTGTAAAGAGATACGTGCCTCATACAAATATGCATTTTCTATACCATTCCATAAATTTGGCTCATTAATTCTCATAGCTAAATCAACAGGCTTTGTTTCACCCGCATTAAGGTTGACCTCAGCCCCACAATTACTAACTAAATTGCCTGTTTGATCTAATAGGTCAATCCATAATCTAACCTTACTGTCTTCTTGTAAATCATTAGTAATTCGTGTATTCAACCTTAATTTCGCTAATTTATCGGTTACTTCTTCTTGTACGACATAAACACCTGTAGAACCTTGATCTAATAGATCGATGTGCACTGGATTTACAACAATTAAATTAACATCTCGGTAAATTCCACCAAAGAAGGTGAAATCAGCTCTTAGCGGATAGACATCTTCAATGTCTGAATTGTCTACTTTTACAGCCAATACATTCGGTTTTCCAAACTCGAAATGATCAGTTAAATCAAATCGAAACGAAGAATACCCACCGCGATGCTGACCTAAATGCTTTCCGTTTAAATAAACATCTGCAATACTATTTGCTCCCTGAAACTCTATAAAAACCCGATTATTTTGATCTAATTCTGGTAAATTAACAACTTTGCGGTACCAACATGCACCCCGATAATATTCATTACCATTTGCTCCGTCGATTGCGTTCCATGTATGTGGCAATGACAACTGTTCCCATTCATGATCGTTAAAGGTAATTTCTTTTGCCCTTTTTTCGTCTTGCTTTGAGAATCTCCACATCTCATTTAAATTGATTATTTTTCTCATTTCCGTACCTCCAAGCTTACCTATTAATAGAGTGAAGAATTATTTGATAAGATTACTAGTTTACAATTTACTGACAATAAGGATTGAGAGAACTTAGATTGATTTAGACTAAATCCTTCATCTTCTCAGCAATTAGATCTGATGCTCTTCTCGGGCTTAAACGATAAAGCTTATCCATCGCTTGAGAGTCCTTACCAGCCAAAACCCGGTCCTTATCATTTTCAATTCCATTTACAATAATTTCTGCAGCTTTACTAGGTGTTAATAATTTCGATACATCTTCTTGACTCATCTCTTTATTATCTGCATTCTCTAAACCGGAGTTTTTCATAATATTTGTACTTACTCCACCTGGAAAAACAACCGTTACCTTCACATTTGTGTCTTTAAGTTCAGCACGTAGCCCCTCTGTTAAAAGCTTTACAGCAGCCTTTGATGCACCATAAATTGTTTGGCCAGGAACAGGTAAAAACCCTCCCATACTTGATATATTTGTAATATGTGCAATTGGTCTTTTTAAAAGATACGGGAGAAATGTCTTTACCATAAATAGCGTCCCATAAAAATTAATATCCATTACCATTTTAATTTTTTCATATTCTAGTTCGTTGACACTCACAAATGAATGAATAATGCCCGCGTTATTAATAATTCCATCTACTTTCCCATGATAAGCAATTACTTGCTCTGGAAGTGCCTCCACAGCATCCCGCTCTGTTAAATTCACAATATGTGTAGAAAGCTTTCCATTTTTATCTCCCGATTGTTTGACAGTTTCCTCTAATGCTTCCTTACTTATATCAACAGCTGCAACACTTGCACCCTTTGACAGGAGGTTAAGAACTAACTCACGACCTATCCCGCCTCCAGCACCTGTAACGACAAGAACTTTGTCAGATACTTTCATTTTTATGTCACCTCTAGATAGATTCATATTATTTTAATAACTAAAGATTTAGTTAATTAGAGTCCATTCTTATTAATATCTCCTAAAACTGCTAAGCTTTCTTTTGGAAGTCTGGTTTGAGTAGAACGATCAACAGCAATTAATCCGAAGGTTTGGTCATACCCCAATTGCCATTCAAAATTGTCTAGTAAAGACCAATATGTGTAACCAATTACTGGAATCCCATTTTCTAGTGATTGATACACACCACTTAGTGCACGTTTGATAAACTCAACTCTTTCCTCATCGTTGTCAGTGGAAAGGCCATTCTCTGTAACAATAATTGGTTTTTTCCAATGTTGAGAAACGAAGTTTAATACATTTCCAAGTGCCTCTGGATAATACTCATATCCCATTTTTGTTAATCTTGTTTCTTCACCTAGAAGAACAACTCCATTTGGTCCGTGAATTTTACGTGAATAATTCTGAACTCCTAAAAAATCATCCTCTTGAAGAAACGGTAGATATACAAGAAAATCTTCATACTGTTCTTTTTCTACAAACTTTTCGCCTCCTGGCAAGGCTTGATGGTCATAAAGTGAAAATGTAATTCCAACTTGAATTTCCTGGTTAATCTCTTTGATTACACTTCTTGCTTTTTCATGGCATTTCATAATGATAAGTTCACCATTTTCAGTCCTTGGAGATAGAAACGATTGTACGTTTCTAGGGTCAATTCCAAATACCTCTCCCAATTCTAGAAAATAGTTTTTCATTCTATCTTCCATTCCAACATTTAGACCAACCTGAACATCTGCTTTTTTATCTTTTTTCTTTCCCTTGTCTCCATTTGAATTCATCATTCTTTTCATAATCTTGGTTATTTGTTTACCCATATTGGCTTCATTAATTGTACAGACGTAAGGAATTAAATGACCTAATTCTGAAATAACATACTGGCAATACTTCCCGAAGTATTCAATAGTTGTTTCACTTTCCCATCCACCTTCAGTAATCAACCATTTAGGTGATGAAAAATGATGAAGTGTAACAATAGGTGTTACGTTATTTTGATGACAGAATTCAAGTACCTCTCTGTAATGTTCGATTTCTTTTTTCTCGAAATTGCCTTTGATTGGTTCGATTCGTGCCCATTCAATTGAAAATCTATAAGTGTTACATCCTGAATTTAGTAATAACTGAATATCTTCTTTATATCTGTGATAATGATCTACAGCATCTAATGATGGCTCTTTATACATCGAGTTAGGAACATGCTCCATTGCCCAAAAATCACTATTTATATTATTACCTTCTACTTGATGTGCTGCCGTTGCAGCTCCAATCATAAAATTATCAGGAAATTTTTTCATATAAATTCATCCTTTCTTTTTTCTCCAGATTGATCTTTAATAGAACCAGCATTTAATAATTCAAGTCTTACAGCCAATTGAAAGCCTTGTCATTTTACATTAAGGTCGTTTACTACAAACAAATCATATCACTGGAAAATAAATTTTTATGGTATTTAAGTATTTTTTTTTGTACAATATCTTAAAAGAATCAATAATGAAAGGAGTCAGATCATGGACTCTCCCATCGAAACAACAAAAAAAATATGCGATCTCATTTCAAAGACGTTTGGTTTACGTGTTTTTTATATTGCTCCAAGTGGGAAGATCATACATGAATCCTCCAATAATCAATTAATTAATCCCTTATATGAAAATCAAAAACAAAACCTATTTACCCAATTAAATTTTTACGCTAGTAAGAAATACAATTTCCCTTTAATTAAGAAATCGATCTTTTCAGAAAAATACGTATTAATAAGTGTCTTCAATAACCATGATTTTGTTGGTACAGTATTAATTGGTCCTTCACTTTCCTATCCGTTATCAGAAGATAGAGTAAATGGAATAATCAATGATTCCCGAGCATTTTTTTTACGTGAAAAAGTTGTCCAATATTATAAGTCTGTTCCAATTATTAAACACGACAAACTATTAAACATCAGCACTATGGCCTTTCTTATGCTTAATCAAGTATTACTTTCTACAGATACTGTGTGGGAGAAAAATGGAGAAGTAACGGAGCCTAATGAAAAAATAGGAAAAGTGGACATAGTTGTTTCTGAGAATTTACAATCAAGTACTTCTCATGAAAGATTATTTGAAAAGAAAATGTTAGAAATCATTAAGGAAGGAAGAGTGGAGGAGTTAAAAAATCTTCCAAATATAAAAGAAGAAGAAGTTGCAAGTCTTTTATCAAAAAACAGTTTTATCCGTTCTAATAAAAACCATATTATAACGCTTATTACTTTAGTATCCAGAGCTTCTATAGAAGGCGGGTTGCATGATGAAATAGCCTTTAGTTTACATGACCGTTTTATCCAACAGGTAGAAGAAGTCAATACAATAGATGAAACTAGAGAATTAGCAAAAGAGGTTCTCTATACATTTGCGGTAAAAGTGCAACAGGCAAAAAATGAACGCTATTCAAAAACGATAACCACCTGCAAGGATTATATTTACAAGCATATATATGACGACATAAGCCACAATGATATAGCCAATAAAGCAGAGCTTAGCCCCAAGTATCTATCCGTGTTGTTTAAAAAAGAAGTTGGAATAACAGTTAGTGAATATATCCAGCAAACAAAAATTGAAGAGGCAAAGAAGTTACTTATTCATAGTAAAACACCAATTTCTGTAATATGTACAATGTTAAATTTCAATGATCAAAGTTATTTTACTAAAGTCTTTAAAAAAGTGACTGGTGTTACTCCGAAATCTTATAGAGAAAGACATCATCTAATGGAAAAATAAACGATGTAACTCCTCTACTTCCCTATAGTTAAGGTACCTCCAATTGGGTAGAGATCTTTTTAAAAAGATTCTGCCCTTCATGCACTTCTATGAAAAAAGGATCACGTTCTGTTCCTGTAACAAAGAAACCCTTCATTTAATCATATTCAACTCTTTTCCTACTAAATTAAATGTCTCCAGCAAATAATTAATTTCATTCTTACAATGTTCTGTAGTGACTGTTAACCGAATACAACTTTCACCAAATGCTTCAGTTGGTGGACGGATAGCAGGTGCAAATATTCCTTTTTCCTGCAGCTTTTTTGCAAATATTGCAGTCTTTTTGCGTATCGCCAACAATAACTGGAATAATGGGTGTATCAGCTCCCTTTACTAAAAAGCCCATTTCTTTAACATTCTTAATTTGTAAGACATGTGATATAAGCTGTTGGCGCTTTTCTTTGCTTTGCTCAATAATTCCCAAGGCGGTATAAGCAGCCGCACAATTGGCAGGTGGTATCGCTGTTTGAAAAATCAACGTTCGGGCGTAATTGACAAGAAAATAAATTAAAGTTTATGACCAACGACAAAACCTCCTTCTGATCCAATTTCTTTGCTTAATGTTCCAATGACCACATCAGGCATTCCCCCGAAATACTCGCTTGTCCCCCTGCCGTTATCGCCTAAAACTCCTGTACCATATGCATCTTCAACAATCACACAGGCTTGATAGCTTTTTGCAAGTGCCATGATTTTATCCAAAGGTACAATCGTACCGTCCTGAATACTCCATCTGTTACAATAAATCAACGCTTGTAAGATGCTGTCTCTTTCAACTTTTCTTCAAGATTATCCAGAACGACATGTTTATAGATAACGGTGTCAGCTTTTGATAGGCGGCAGCCATCAATAATACTGGAATGATTTAATTGGTCGCTTATAAGGACGTCCCCTTTTAGAAATCATTTTATTAAAACAAAAATCAATCCATTCGGTATCTACAATACTGTAAAATATATTGTCGTGAATAGTCCCATCTGCCTTAATTCTATGTTTACGAAATATTCCTTCTTCTACTGCACCTATTCGTTCAACTCCTTTTTGAGAGCGTACATTTTCTCCACTAATCGAAAATTGAACACGTAGTACCTTCAGTTCTTCAAAACAATATTGAAGTAATAAAAATTTACATTCTGTGTTCACCTTTGATCTCCAAACTGATGGAGAAAGCCAAGTCCATCCTATTTCAACATTTCGATTTGCTGTATCTATGTCACCAATACGAGTTGTCCCTATTACTTCACCTGACAATTTATCCTTTATTATAAAAGGTAATTGCTTGCCTTCATTTTTGCTTTGTACAGCTATCGATAAAATTTGTTCTACATCTTCAAATGTGTTAACTTCCCTCCAAGTATATTTCCATACATCAGGGCTTTTTATAGCTTCATATACTTGTTCCTTATATTTCATCTCAAGAGGAACAAGAGTAATTGTATTTCCTTCTAATATTAAATTTGTATCAATTTTCATTGTAATTTATCTCCTTTAACGTATTAAATAGACTTTCTTTTATAATACATCAATAAAAAAACTTGAAGTCAAAAGAGATAAATTCCTGTTAAGCTAATCTGCTCCGTTACTTGAATAAGAAAAAACAATCCTACTTTCGGAAAAGCGACTTTAACTATTGCTTGTGGAGTCATTTTCAACATTCGTTTTTTTTGTACCTTTACTTATATAAGGTTTTGCACTCTTTTTTTTGTTTGCACTAGCTTGCCAACGATTCCAACCCTTCTTGTCTGTTCCTCTCCCTGTTCCGCCTTTTCCTTTAGCTTTACTCATAATATCACCCCATTATTATTCCAGGTTAAATTACCTATCAGGTTAGTTTTAGTATTTTACTCGGTTTTTAAACAAGCATATTGCAATAAATAACATCCTTCTGTCACCTATACTATTGTATATCGTTTTTAAACTAACCTGCATTCTTCACAATCTTTAAGTTGATTTTCAACAATCTGGTCCGATTGATGAAGATGATATATTGATAGGTTCGGTGCTTCTTTTCCCCAAGACGTGTTAATAACACTTATAGTTGGGACCTAATCAATAAAAAAAGAGCCTCAATCCCATTACTACCAAGGAATTTAGACGTTTAATCGTATCAAATCTAGTTGTGTTAATAGATATTTTACACGAAGTTAAGACTTTAAAAATAATAGGGAGTTTCCTCCCTCTCTTCAAAACTTTTCATTATAATATCCGATTGGAAAGGCATTTAACATATTTTAGTTAGATAAAACGTGAAATTAGATCTTCAACACTCGCGCTTCGTTTGTTGAAGATGGTCTTGAACTAAAGCACCTGACTATCTCAAGACGAAAAAGATGAACTCATAATATCGAATTGACAATAAACCCACTCTATTGCTTCTTATTATAACGGTAGTCGGGGTAGAACGTCGCACCCGTGGGACTCGATCTCTCTTATCACCTTTGCGAGCTATTTTATAAAGAAGAGTTAGAGCCTTATAAAAAAAGAGGAATTTAACTATTAAACCTTCGTAATCTAACTAGACAACAAGAAAGTATTGCTGAAGTATCAGCACAGACCAAAATACAGCTGCATACCCTTTCTTTTGGATCAGGTTTTTCCTGAATATAGAGGAGTTACAAATGCTAAATTAAAAATGTACAAAAATGATCGTTTAAGTATGTACAGTTTGGATCACTAAACTGCATAATATTCTGGGGTGAATATTATGCATATGCCAATAAATATAACTACAGATA
>Ga0182742_1000833_pt1 | contig 44494 bp, 36 predicted proteins | sample eDN5th37CBELigMG_FD_128880 | JGI IMG/M metagenome (GOLD analysis project Ga0182742, IMG submission 128880) | Enriched Miracle-Growth compost microbial communities from Emeryville, California, USA - eDNA 5th pass 37_C BE-Lig MG (version 2)... ... | reverse complement strand
GCGCGTTCGGGCCTGCGTTTGCGGCTTCGAACGTTGGCGTTCTCATCGGCGCGCCGCTCCTGGGATACATCGGGGACAAGTACGGCCGGCGGCTCGCCATCGTGCTGGGCTCAGTGGTCTTCGGCGTCTTCACGCTCGCCATGACGCTGGCCACGACGCTGGACCAGATGACGGTGTTGCGCGTCCTCACCGGCATCGGCATCGGCGGTCTCATGCCGAACACCATCGCGCTGAGCGCGGAGCTTGCGCCCCGCCGCTGGCGCGCGACGTTGGTGGTGCTCATGTTCACCGGCATTACGCTCGGTAGCGGCTCGCCCAGCCTCATCTCGGGCTGGCTCATTCCCGTGTTCGGGTGGGAGATCGTGTTCGTGATCGGCGGCGTGTTCCCGCTGGCCGTGGCGGCATGCCTCTTCTTCGTGCTGCCCGAATCCGTGAAGTACCTCACCAGCGCGCACAAGCATCGTGAAGAGTTGCTCAGGACGGTGCGGGCGATGCGTCCCGATCTCAACATCGCGGACGATGCGCAGTTCGTCTCGGCTCCGAACATCGAAGTCGCCGAAGTGAAGAACCAGGGGTTCCTCGGGCTGCGCCTGCTGTTCCAGGGCAACCTCAAGTTCATCACGCCCCTGTTGTGGATCTGCTTCGCCACGACGCTGATGGCGAACTTCTTCCTCAACAACTGGATGCCGATCATTTTCGAGGGCAGCGGCATGACGCCGAAGGAAGCGGCGTTCGCGTCGGGGCTGTATCACTGGGGCGGCACCGTGGGCGGCGTGCTCGTGAGCCTTGTGCTCAACCGCTTCGGTTACTCGGCGATCGCCACGATGTTCCTGCTCGCGCCGATCGCCATCGCGGGGCTCGGTTTCAGCGGGGCCTCGCATCTGGCGACCATGTTCGTCAGTGGCATCGCGGGGTTCGCGGTGCTGGGTGTGCAGTTCGGCAACAACGCGTGCTCGGGGCTCATCTACCCGACGGAGGCGCGGTCGAAGGGAGTGGGCTGGGCGCTGGGGATCGGGCGCTTCGGGGCGATCGTGAGCCCGTATATCGGCGGCCTGCTCATCGCGCAGAACATGTCGACGAGCGAGCTCTTCCTGTGGGCGGCTTCGCCGATGGCGATGGGGGCGATCGCCGCGATCTTCGTGGCCCTGCTCTGCTACGCCCGCTTCCGCAGCCTGACGCTGGACGACAAGCCGGCCCCCCAGACTCCACAACCCACCGCCGCCAAACAACCCGCCTGACCCTCGCGACGCGCCGGGCGCCTCGAGCTCTCTGCTCCGGGCGCCCGGCGCCTCACAGCCCTGCCCTCCAGGCCGTGCACTACCTCAGGTTTCCTTTCCAAGCCGCCCGGCGACTGAGGGCTTCCTGCTCCGAGCCGCCAAGCACCTCAGGCCGTCTTTCTGAGACGCCCGGCGACTGAGGGCTTCTTCCTCCGAGCCGCCCGGCGACTGAGGGCATCTTCCTCCGATGCCCGCCCGGCGATTGAGGGCCCTCATCCCCTCCCAACGTAAGGCATCTTCGTAGCCATAATCGTCATGAACAGCACATTCGCATCCAGCGGCAGACTCGCCATATGCAGCACCGCGCGCCCCACATGCGCGACATCCATCAACGGCTCCGCATTCGGCCCCGACCTCGGCATCGCGCTGGCAAGCTCCGTCCCCGCGTTCCCGATATCGATCTGCCCGCACGCGATATCGAACGCCCGCCCATCCAGCGCGATCGACTTCGTAATCCCCGTCACCGCATGTTTGGTCGCCGTATACGCAATGGTGTTCGGCCGCGGCGTATGCGCCGCAATCGACCCATTGTTGATGATCCTTCCCCCGCGCGGATTCTGCTGCTTGAAGATCCTGATGGCCTCCTGCGAGCACAGAAACACACCCGTGAGATTCGTATTCACGACGTTCTGCCACTGATCGAACGCCAGGTTCTCCACTGGGACACCAGGCGCATTGATACCGGCGTTGTTGAACAGCAGGTCCAGCCGACCGAACGCCTCGATCACTTTGGTGAACACCGTGTGTACGGATTTCGGATCGGACACGTCGCCCTGAACCGCGAGCACGTTCTTCGAATTCGCCCCGGCCTCGCTGACCACCGCCTGCAGCGGCGCCAGGCGCCGCCCCGTAATGGCTACACGCCACCCATCGCCAGCCAGCGCCAGCGCCGCCGCCTTGCCGATGCCCGTGCCACCACCCGTGACTATTGCAACCTTACCTTCAGAGCTCATGACTTCAGACCCGATGAATCGCGCCGATCCGCGAGCGCCGGAGTGTGCCACGGAGCCGCGAAAAGAAGGCGGCGGGAGAGGTCCCCCGCCGCCCAACGATCATCGTGCCGCAGGGCTGTCGTTCTCAGTACGAGTGCCGGCGGAGCCTTTCGCGTCCGCCGAGGCCGAGACGTTGAGCCCGCCGCCGCTCATGTCGAACCCCTCACTGCGCGCGGGAACGGTGCTGGCGGAGTCTGCCGCAGTCGGGGCAACTGGCTGCGTGCCCGCTGCTGCCGAACGAGTCGCGCTGACCGCACCTGAGGTGTTCGCTTCGACGCTGGCCGACAAGTCCTTCGTCATGGCCTCGGTATCGTGAATCGAATCGTCGGTCCTGCGCACCGCGCTCCGAGCGACATCACCGGACGTGCTCACGGCGCCGCGAACGACGTCGCTTGTCTTGCGCCTGGCGACGCTCGCAGCTTCGCGCGTATGACTCTTGGGGCGCGTATGACCCCTGGCGGTGGTCGCAGCGTCGCGCGTCGTTGCGACTCCGCGCTCGGCGCCGCGCTTCACGCGGCTGCCGATTCGATCCGTCGTGCCGCCGACCCGCCCCATCACGTCGCTGTCCAGCGAGCCGCTGATGTCACCATGGCCGCTGCCGGTGATCCCGCCAAGACCGCCGCCCAGCGTGCCACCGAGCCCACCCGCTGCGCCGCCGCCGAAAATCTGCGAGTACGCCGGCCCCGCGCACGTCAGCACTGCAACCACGACAGCGCTCGTGAGAATCCGTGTGGTCTTCATGTGATCGCTCCTCAGTTTCGCCGCGTCATTACGGCGGCTTCTGAGAGGACTACGACCGGCGCTGCCGTTTTCTTCCCGCGATCCGAAAAATCGCGCGAACAAATCAAGGTTTACTTATTTCGCGACCGGAGCACCGCTCCCCACCAGAGCGACCGTCGCAGGCGTCCGCAGACCGTCTCCGACAAGCCCCGCTCCGTAAACCTTGTCGATCCCGCGCGAACCGAGATCGACCGCCTGCATCGAAAGATGCTCGACCGCCTTCATCGCAGCCGCGCGATCCGGCTCTCGAAGCGCCGCCGCCAGCAACCCCGCAACGATCGGCGCCGCGAACGACGTGCCCCGAACTGCGGAAAAACTCAGCGAAAGACTCGCCGCCGCCATGTCCGCTCCAGGCGCCGCGAAATCCACCTGCCTCCCGCGACAAGCCTCAAGCAGCACTCTCCGACGCGCATCGACACCCGTGACGCCCACAACGTCCGGATACGACGCGGGATAAAGCGGCGGCGCCGACGGCCCATCGTTCCCCACCGCAGCCACAATCACGTGACCGCGTGCGACGACGAGCTTCACCACATTCTCCAGCAACACGTTCTTCGGCCCGACGAGACTCACGTTGATCACCGGCACTCGCTGGCTCGCGATCCACGCAATCGCCTCGACGATCGCATCCGCTGCCCCACCCGTCCCGAGCCCGCAGTACACATCGGCCGCGAAAAGCTCGCCGCCCGGTACGGCACCGTTGAACGGCTCTGACTTGCCCACGATGAGCGATGCCACCGCCGTCCCATGCGCACTCGGAACCGTTCTCCCATCACACCCATGCTGATGAACGACGGCGTGCCGAAACACAGGATGGTCCGCATCCACTCCGCCATCCACGAGCCCCACGCGATACGGCGACGGTGCTCCTGCACCACCGCCTGGATTGCTAACCGAATCCGCAGCGGCGAGTCGGACCCCTTCAGCCCGCCAGGATGCATCGCCACTTTCCAGATACACATGGTTGTAGTCGTACGAACCTTGCGGGTCGATGTTCCGCAGGCGTCGCAAGGCCCGGCGCGTCGTCATCCCTTCCGGCGCACGGAGCACGACGACTCGCACATCCAGCCCTTCAAGGGCGCGCTCCCGGGCAATCTCGAAGCCCTCGGACCGCGCGCGATCCATGGCTTCTGGCGTCGGATCGAAGGACACGATTTCGGCACGAAGAATGGGCTGGCCCGCAGGATCCCGCTCGAGGCTCGCGCGCTGGGTACGCAGCAGCTCGTTCACGCGCAGCCGCCTCAGATCCGCCAGCCTGTCCACCCGCCCGGCCACATCGGCGACGGTGTTCTCCACCCGCCCGAGCGTCCGGTCCACCGTAGTCGGCAGCTCGACGCGAGGAAGGTTGGGTACCTGCACGCCCGGCAACTGCCCGTTTGCCACGTGCACGGACGCTATCATCGTCACTGCGAGCAAGGCCCTGCGCATGCGGCCAAATTAAAGGATTGTTTCGCGGCCCGCGAGCGTTGGAAGAAAATCGCTCCGCCGGACGTATTCGGAAAAGTGAGTCATGAGTCAGCCCGCGGGTGAAATCCGTGAACAGCTCGTCGCGTTGCTGCCGAGGCTGCGCCGTTTCGCGCGCGCCCTCTCGCGCAATGTGGACGACGCGGACGATCTCGTGCAGGTGGCCATCGAGCGTACCCTCACGCGCCTCGATCAATGGCGACCCGGCACTCGACTGGATAGCTGGATGTTCGGGATCATCAAGAACGCGTGGATCGACGAAGTGCGCTCCCGGCGGCGGCGCGAGCGGGTGCTGGCGCCCGAAGAAGCCGGCGCGCAAGTGGCGGATGCGGCGGGCGAAGCTCACATCGAACGGCTCTCGCTCGCGGCAGCGATGGACCGCCTGCCCGACGAGCAACGGCTCGCTGTGGCACTCGTGCTCGTCGAAGGCCTGGCGTACAAGGAAGCGGCGGAGGTGCTGGAGGTTCCGATCGGAACCGTTACCAGCCGGCTCGCGCGTGGCCGTGAGGCGCTCGAAGCGCTGCTCGGCGGGCGCGAAGGAGGAACGTCATGACGATTCCTGAAGAAACCCTCATGGCCTACGCGGACGGGGAGCTCGATCCTGAAGCCCGTCGCGAGATTGAGGCCGCCATCGCCGCGGACCCGGAACTGGCGAAGCGCGTCGAGCGGCATCAGGCACTGCGCCGGAAGATCGGCTCCGAATTCGATCCGGTGCTGATGGAGACCGTGCCCGAGTCCCTGGTGTCGGCAGTGCATGGTGCGCCGTCGAAGGTTGCGGGGAAGCCGGCGCACGAGGCTACCGTTACGGATCTGCGCAGAGTTCGCGCCGCGCGAGCCGCAGAAGCGAAGGAAGCTGCGGCATCCGCGCGGCGTGCCGCGACTCCCCGGGGTCGGTGGACCTGGTTCGAATGGGCGGCGGTGGCTGCGAGCCTTGCCGCGGGCGCTGTGATTGCGCACTTCGTGTTGAGATCTCCCGATGGGGCGCAGCTTGTCTCGCGCGATGGACAACTGGTCGCGCAAGGCGATCTGGATAAGGCGCTGAGCAATCAGCTCGCGGGGGACCGGGGCGAGGATGCGCCGGTTCATATCGGGGTCAGCTTCAGATCGAAGGCGGGGAATTACTGTCGGACGTTCGTGATGAACGGGAGCAGCCCGATGGGCGGGCTGGCGTGCAGGAAGAACGATGCGTGGGCGGTAGAGGTGCTTGCCGCTTCGCCCGCGGATGCCTCAGCGGGTGGAGAGTACAGGCCAGCGACGTCGATGCCCGCCGCGGTCGCTGCGGCGGTGGAGCAGCAGATTCAGGGTGAGCCGCTGGATACCTTGCAGGAGGCGGAAGCCCGGGCAGACGGCTGGTAGCGCACCCGGCGCGGGGCGCTCGCGGCCACGCTCAGAGCGTCGCGAGACTCAGTGTCGACAGCCTGGATGTCACGAGGCTGGACTTCGCGAGGTAAGCGTCTCGAGCTGGGTTCTCGCGAGGGCGGGCGGACGTGACGTGGGGCGCGGCGAGCCGAGCGGCAGGCTCAGAGCATCGCGAGCCGGGCGGCCAGCTCTGCGCTTTCTATCGGGCGGCAGTAGATGAATCCCTGCGCCTCGTCGCACAGATTGAGCCGCAGGAAATCCACCTGTTCCGGCAGCTCCACACCTTCGGCAACCACCTTCAATCCCAGGTTGTGCCCGAGCGCGATGATCGCGCGAACGATCGTCGCGTCCTCCGCATCCGTCGCCAGATGCTCGACGAACGAGCGGTCGACCTTCAGCCGGTCCACCGGAAACCGCTTGAGATAACTCAGGCTCGAGTAGCCCGTCCCGAAGTCATCCACCGCGATCTGCACGCCGAGCCGCTTCAGCTCGCCCAGCATCGCGACGAGCTGGGCCGCATCGTGCATCACCATGCTCTCGGTGAGCTCCAGCTCGAGATAGCGTGGCGCGAGCCCCGTTTCCTCGAGCACCTCCGCCACCGTCCGCACGAGATTGTCCTGCCGGAACTGGCGCGCCGACACGTTCACGGAAACCACGATGGGCTCGAGCCCCGCGTCCTGCCACGCCTTGTTCTGCGCGCACGCGGCCTTCAGCACCCACTTGCCGATCGGCACGATGAGCCCGGTCTCTTCCGCCAGCGGAATGAACTTGCCCGGCGGAACGATGCCCTGCTCCGGCAGCTTCCAGCGAATGAGCGCTTCGGCCCCGATGATGCGGCCCGTGCTGAGATCCACGCGCGGCTGGTAATGCAGCACGAACTGGTCACGCTCGAGAGCCCGCCGCAGGTTGCTCTCCATCGCGAGCCGCTCGGTCATCAGCGCGTTCAGCTCACGCGTAAAGAACTGGAAGTTGTTCCGCCCGCTCTCTTTTGCGCGATACATCGCGGAGTCCGCGTGCTTCAGCAGCGTTTGCGCGTCCGCCCCGTCGTTCGGATACAGCGCGACGCCGATGCTGCAACTCACGTTGAACTCGCCGTGCTCGCTGATCCACGGCTGCGTCACGACGGCGAGCATGCGCTCGACGATGTTTCGAACCTGATCCGGCGCCGTGTGGCCCGTGAGAAGCACGACGAACTCGTCGCCGCCGAGGCGCGCCACCGTGTCGCACTCACGAACGCAGGATTCGAGCCGATCCGCCATCGTCCGCAGCAGCTCGTCCCCCACGTGATGACCGAGGCTATCGTTGATGTACTTGAACCGGTCCAGGTCGACGAACGCCACGGCAAGCTGCGTGCCGGAACCATGGCTGCTGGCGGCGAGCAGCGCCTGCTCGAGCCGGTCCTGCAGGAGTGAGCGATTCGCGAGCCCCGTGAGCGTGTCGTAGTTCGCCTGCTGCTCGATGCGCGCCTGATACAGCTTGCGCTCGGTGACATCCTCGACCGTGCCTTCGTAGCTCACGAGACCGTCGTCATCGAACACGGCGCGGGCGTTCTCGGAGATCCAGATGATGTCGCCGTTCTTGCGATACACCTGGGACTCGAACCCCGTGACGGAACCCCGCGCGCGCATGATGCGCATGAATTCCTCGCGCCGCTGCGGATCCACGTACAGCTGGCGGCCGATGTCACGCAGCGAGGTGATGAGCTCCGCCGTCGATTCAAAGCCGTAGATCTGCGCGAGCGCGGGATTCGCGTCGAGATACTGGCCGTCGGCCGTCGTACGGAAAATGCCTTCGATGGCGTTGTCGAACAGCCCGCGATAGCGGCGCTCCGCCTCGCGCAGCGCCTGAACGGCATTGCGCCGCTCGGTGATGTCCTGGATCAATCCTTCGACGGCGATGATGCGACCCTCGACGTCCTGCACCCCAGTGCCGCGCTCCCACACCCAGCGCACGCCGCCGTCGGCATGCACGATGCGATATTCGAGGTCGAACGCCTCGCGCCGGTTGAGCGCTTCACGCACGGTTTCGCGCACCCAGAGCTGATCTTCCGGATGCGTGAGCGCCTCGTACGAGATACGCCCGTTGAACATGAGATCGCGCGGCTCGTAGCCTGTGACGCGCTGGCAGCCTTCGCTCACGAACTCCATCGTCCAGTCCGCGTCGTTCCGACATCGATACACCATGCCGTGCACGTTGCTGAGCAACGTCTTCAGCATGCGCACGTATTCCTGCTCGCGTGAGCCTTCGGCCGGCTCGCGGGGACTGCGGCCGACCCCTCCGGGCAAGGCGCTCCACGACGACAACGCCGCAAAGCGACCGGTCAGCGCGAGGTTCGCACCAGTCTCGTCCTTGCGATCTGCGGGCGCCTGCGGCATGCGCTTCAGGGGATCGGAGCTCATGAGGTCGGTTCGTCGAAAGGTGCCGAACGTTATCAACCGGCAAGCCTTGGCGTGACAGCGACTCATCACAAAAAACTCGTCCCGCCGCGTTTGCGGACGAAAAACCATCTCGCCCGCAAACTGGCGCGGAAATCGCCGCACGTTGTTGGTGCGACGCGTCGCACGATGATGGGGCGTCCTTGGTAAGCGGCAGAGCCTGCAAAGGCTCGTTCAGCGCCTCATACGTGCGTGTAGGAGCCACGGCGACGTCGCTGTAGGACGACATAGATGCCGGAAAACACTCGTATTTTCGGAAACTCAGGCCCGCGCTCGGCGTTCAAAAGTCACAGGGGCTGAAGCGCAGCCCCGCCCCGGATCGAGGAGGGCGAACATGACGACGAATGTGAATACGAGTCCCGGTGCCACGCACGCCAGTTACGGCGGCTCGGGTCGTTCGGGACTCTTCAGCAAGGGACCGATCGGGCTTGTGGTGCTCGGCCTGCATCTCGCGCTCATTTATGCGATTGCGGTGAGTCTCGGCATCGTTGAGCTGCCGAGCGCAGCCAAGCCGATGGAAGCCGTGATCATCGACTCGCCGCCGGCCGAGCAGTCCGAGCCGGTGCCGGTCGTGAAGCCGGACCTGGAGTCCCCGCCGATCGAAACGCCGCCGATGGAGAACACGATTCCGGAGCCGGAAATCGCGACGGAAGAAGTCGCCCCCGCGGCGATCACCGCGGAGACGAGCCCCGCCCCGCCTATCGGCGAAACGGCGGACATGAAGGTGAACCGGCGGGTGGATCCGGTGTATCCCGCGGCTTCGCGACGCGAAGGCGAGGAAGGCACGGGCCTCTTCCGCGTGCTCGTGGATGAGCGGGGTCGGCCGATCGAGGTACAGGTGCTGAAGACGAGCGGCTTCCCGCGTCTCGACGAAGCGGCGATGACCGCCATTCGCAAATGGACGTTCAGCCCCGCCATGCAGAGTGGCGCGGCCGTGAAATCCTGGACGAGGGTGTCGGTCGCGTTCCGGCTTGAGGGCAAATAACCGACGGGCGTGAGTGCCGCCCGGGAAGACCTGGGTGCCGCCGGGAAGAGGCACAACCTCTTTCCGGCCGGCTGACCGAACAAGGCGAAGACCGATTAGCCCTCGTGGTCTTCGCCGGCAGGTGCGCTGCTATTTCCCAGCGCACCTGTTTTTATTTCAGAAGGGCTTCACCACGGCCATGATGGCGATGCCGATCAGCAGCAGCGCGGGCGCTTCGTTGAACACCCTGAACCACCTGGCCGAGCGCGTATTCCGCTTCTCCCTGAACGCCACCAGCAGCTTCTTGCACCACGCCTGATACACGACCAGCAGCGCGACAAGAAACAGCTTCACCTGCAGCCAGTGCATCTGAAGGAGCGAGATGCTGGACATCACCATCAGTATGCCGAAGAGCACCGCGAGCCCGGCCGCCACGTGGGTGAGGCTGTACAGGCGCCTCTCCATGATGACGAACCGATCGTGACTCACTTCGTCCTTCACATCGGCGTGATAGACGAACAGGCGCGGCAGGTAGAAGAGCCCCGCGAAATACGCCACCACGAACGTGATGTGGAATGCCTTGAACCAGAGATAAAAGGGCTGGAGTGCGGCTGACATGGCGCGCAACTCTAACGGGCGCGCCTCCCGATGTGTCACGGAAATGTCCGCCGGCCGGAACGTCGGAAAGGTTGACAGGGAAAGCGTCTCCCCCGCCGACGCCTCCCGCTAAGTCACTGACTGGAAAGGACGCTGCGCCCGCGGCATAGGCATTGCAGCCTCTCCCCCGACGAACGATGAGGGGGATCCTTGAAGAAGAATGAAGTTGTGACCGGGGTGCGCGGAGTCGTTTTCACCTTCCTGCTGGCGGTTCCCGGATTCGGGCTGAATCCCTCGATCGCGCGCGGCGCGCCCGAAGAAGCCCACACCACGTCCATCGGCGGCCTCGTCCTTCCCCAATACATCGGGCCGCTGGAATTCATCGGCGAGCAGAGCGGCGCGGAGCCTGGCTCGATGATGTACTCGTATCGAACCCTCGGACTCGCCCTCGACATTCACATTTCGGATCTGGGTGCGGGCGGCATCGAGGACGGCCCGGGCTCCGCGGAGCTCGCGCGTCGGTTCGCGGCCACGAAGAAAGCGCTGCTCGCCGCCACGCCCGTGAAGGGTTTGAAGCCGAAGGAAGCTGTCGTGCCTCTCGCCGCCGGCGACCCGCGCGCCGTTCGCGAAGCTGTGTATCACTACAAGCGACAGGGTGAAGGCGGCACCACATATCTGTGGTTCACCGCTGCTCATGGTCTCGTTATCGATGCGCGCCTCGATGTCGCGCTGGGATATGAGGAAGACGGTGTGATCGGCCGCAGCGAGATCCTCGCGACGATCGGCACCGCCCTCCCCGCCACAGCCGAACCCGTCATGCAGGCGCGAGCGCGAGCCGCGGCGCCCGCGGACGGCGACATGAAGCTCGCGATTCTTTGGGACCCTGAGACACCGGAAGAGGAGAGCAAGATATGGCTCGCGTACCTGTTCGCGAGAGCAGCGTTTGCCGCGAACGAAGCGGATGGCAACCTTGCCACTGGAGAACGCGAGAGCACGTTCGAAGAAGAGCTGCGCGGCCGCACGATCGCGCTCACGACCTTCCGCGCCCTGAAGCACGAGCGTGCGGAACCGGACTCAGCGTATTTCAGCGACATTGATCGCGTGGAAGCCGCCGGCTTCCTGCGCGAGTACGTGTGGAGCTACCTGCGCCACGCGTCCTGGAGAGAACCGCCCGCGAACCTGGATCTGAAAGGATTCGACACGTGGCGCGCGGAGCACCTCCCCAATCACAAGGCCGTGACACACGGACGGATTGCGTTCCGCCTGGCGTCGGCGCAATAGGCGCCGCCCCTGGGCGGCACGCAGTCCGTCCACCACGATCCACCGACCGATTTCCAGTCTGCGCGGCGCGCCTGACGTCGTGAGCTTGCACGCCGCGAACCTGTGGCGCCCGACCCCGCAAGTCCACGAGCCTGCACGGCACGAGGCTGCGCGACGCAACCCTGCACGCCGCGAGCCCGCACAGCGCTAAGCCGACGTGATGAGCACCCACAGGCCCGCCATCACCACCGCGAGCCCGCTCCACTGCCCTCCTTGCGCGCCATAGGGCATCAGTTTCTCCAGTAGCACGAAGGCCGTGATGACGCCGATCCACAAAAGGCTCATCACGCCGCCGACGAACAGCAGAAGCATCAGCGCCCAACAGCACCCAACGCAGTAGAGACCGTGGCGCAGCCCAAGAGGCAATGCCCCGGGCATGCCGGGCCGCCAATGCTCCATGAAGAATGCGAGCGGTGAGCGGCAATGCCTCAGGCATGCGTGCTTCAACGGTGTCCACTGATAAAGGCCCGCGAACATCAGCAGCGCGCCGCCCAGCCAGGGGCTTGCGCTCACCATCATCGGTGACAGCAGTGCTGCTTCGGCCAAAGCCCACTGCAGAACGGTTGCCCCAGCGCTGAATCCGGCCCATGCCAGCAGGTAGCCAGTGGCGAACTGGAACATGCGCTGAGGTGGCGAGCGGACCTGCTTATCGTTCCGGATCGCCGTGTGAAAGATCAGGAGGGTCGGAAGCGCGCTCGGAAGCATCATAGCGACCATCATCACGGTCCACATCAGGAAGATGAGCAGGAGATAGTGCGCATCCCAGGTGGCATGCATCATCCAGGCCGCCGGCCCGTCCATGCGGCCGTACATGTCCAGTGAAGCGGGCAACAGATACGCCCACGCACACGCCACGACGCCGGCGAGCCCGGCGATCACGAAAATCTTGTCTCGGAGATACAGAGCCTTTCGCACGCTCTCGCTCCGGCTCGCTCAAGCTTCTATTTCCTCCGCTGCCGCGCGGATAATGCCACTCCGCCCCAGATTTCCGCTGCCATCGGCAGAAAGGGGATCGCCATGACCGACATTCAGAAGTGGAAGCTCAAGGGTCAATGGTTCGACGTTTGCCGCTGCGCCATCCCCTGCCCCTGCTCGTGGGCGCAGCCGCCGGATGATGGATACTGCGAGGGCATCCTCTTCTGGCACATCCAGGAGGGTGCGTACGGTGACCTCAATCTCGACGGTCTCAACGTCGCGATGCTGGGATCGTTCCGGGGCAACGTCTGGGAAAAGGGCACGGACTTCAAAGACGCAATTTTCATGGATCAGCGCGCTGACGACGCGCAGCGCACTGCCTTGCAGATAGTCTTCAGCGGGCAGGCAGGCGGCTGGCCGAAACGCTTTGGCGAGCTGGTGAAGGGCGAGCACAAGGGGTTTGCCGTTGCAGCCATCACTGTGGAGATTGCTCCTGATCTTTCGTCATGGAGAGGGGAAATTCCCGCGCACAACGTGCAGGCCGCGGTCGAAGCGCTCATGGGGCCGACGAGCGAGGGGAAGGTCACGAAGATCTATAACCTGCCGGGTGCGGAGACAGGACCTGGCGGCGTTGCCACGTGGGGGCGTGCGACCACCGATAGCGCGGACGCGTTTGGGTTCAAGTGGGATCGCAGTGGGAAATCCAGCAAGCTGATCGCGTTCGAGTGGAGCGGGCCGGATTGAAGGTGTCCCGCGATTGAACGTGGCGCGTGCGATCCCCAGCCGCTCGCGTGCGAAGAAGGTTCAGGTGGCGGCGGGCCGCGGCAACCCCGTCGCTGCGGCGAACCCCGTCGCTGCGGCGAACCCGCCGCTGCGGTGAACCCCGTCGCTGCGGCGAACCCGCCGCTGCGGTGAACCCGCCGCTGCGGTGAACCCGTCGCTGCGGCGAACCCGCCGCTGCGGCGAACCCGCCGCTGCGGCGAACCGCGGCCGACTCGGCGCCCTTGGCGCCAGCGGCTCGCACGCAGGAGGGTCAGGTGGCGCGAAGGCCGTCGACCACGGGCTGACGGATCGCATGGATCGCCGGCATCAAACCGCCTGCGAGGCCGAGCAGAAGTGCATAAACGATCGCAGTGAGGAGCAGTGCCGGAGTCACTGCGAACGCGAAGCTCACCTGGCTGAAGCTTGCGTAGTTGAGTGTCGAGGCCTGCAAGCCGTCGAATCCGATGTACGCGATGGCGGCGCCGATCACTCCGCCTGCAAGGCCCAGCAGCATCGCCTCGGTGATGACGGAGATCAAAACAGGAACACCGGCGAAACCGAGAGCGCGCAACGTTGCGATCTCGGCGGATCGTGCGGCGACGGCGGAGTACATCGTGTTCAAGGCGCCGAACACGGCGCCAACGCCCATCAGTATGGCCAGCACCGTTCCCGCACTTCGCAGGATCGCGGTGAGCGTGGACGACTGCTCGGCGTAGAACTGCCGCTCCGTGAGCACGTTGACGTTAAGGCGCGGATCGGAAGTGAGACGATCCTTGAATTCTCTGAAGGCGTCTGGTGACACGAGCCGGACTCGGACCGTCTGGAACGCGCCTCCGAGTGCGTAGGCACTTTGCAGGACGCTCGCATCCGTCCAGATCTCGGACTCGGCGACGCTGCCTCCGTCGGTGAAAGTGCCGACCACCTGCCAGGTGTTGTTGCCCCACCTGACGCTGTTGCCGACTTCGAGGCCGCTGAGCGTCGCGCCAGCGCCGCGGCCGACGATGATTTCGTTTCGGCCGGGTACGAACATGCGGCCGGACGTCAGCTTGAAGTTTTCGCGAGTGCGCGTGCCGGCCTGGCCGATGCCGCGCAAGGGTGCGTTCGCTGGCGTGTTCGTCGAACGCATCGGAACGTCCACAGCGGTGAATAGCTCGGCCGAGGCGATGGGGCCGTCCTCGCCCTGCTCGACGCCGGGCGCATCGGCGATGATGCGCGCCTGCTCCGGTGTGTGGCTGCTCGTCATTTCGGAAGTGGTGCCGGCACGAAGCACGATGGCGACCCGGTTCGATCCGGCGAGCTCGAGCGTTCGCCGGAACCCTTCGCCTATGGAGAGCACGCCGACGAAAATCAGCACGACACCCGCAATGCCGACGACAGATACCAGCGATGTGCCGAGGCGCTCTGGCGCGGATCGCAGGTTCATCGCCGTCACCGCCAGAGTTTGCGCGATGAAGTTCATGCGCAGTTGCCTCTGCTGAGGTTCATGCGCGGCTGCCTCTGTTGAGGTTCATGCGCGGCTGCCCCTAACGACGCGCGAGCGCATCGGCGATCCTGAGGCGCGATGCTCTGATGGCTGGCAGCGCGCCTGAAACAAGGCCCAGCAGCACCATGAGTACGACGGCCGTGGCGAGCGCTGAGCCGGTGAGGATGAAGGACTGAAGGTACTGACTGAGGAACTGCCCCGTTCGGCCGACGACAATCGCGGCGAGCGCTATCCCGAGCGCGCCGCCCGCCACCGTGAGCAGAAGCGATTCGCCCAGCACGAGCGCGAGAACGCGGCCGTCCCCGAAGCCTAGCGTCTTCATCACCGCGAGCTCCTTCGTCCGCTCGCGAACCGCTTGGGCCATCGTGTTCGCACTGACGAGGAGCATCGTGAAGAACACAGCGATGCCGATGGACGTGACGATCGCGCCGATGTCGCCAGCCTGGCGAGCGAAGCTCTGGATGAACGCCTTCTCAGTGCCTGTGCGCGTGGGGGCGGATGAGTTGGCGAAAAGCGCATCGACTTCGCCTGCGATCTCCGAGGAGCGCGCCGGATCGCCGATCTTCAGGATGTACCAGCCGATGGTGCCTTTGCCGTTGATGCGCGCCTCGTCGAAGTAGTCGTAGTGGAACATCACGCTGCTCGTGTCGCCGGACGCATCGCGATGATCGAAGATGCCGTCGACGACGAACTCCCACGTGAAGTTGTTGCCCTCGCGCGCGTAGATGTCCGAGCGGATGGGAACGCGATCCCCCACCCTCCAGCCGAAGCGCTCGGCGATGGCGCGACCGGCGATGAGCCCTGCCCTGTCGTTCAGCCAGCGCTTGCGATCTTCATCGGGGAGCAGGTACTCGGGATAGATTTGCAGATACACCTCGGGCTCGACCGGGAACATCTGCATCGGGCTGCGTGCGTCCTGGAAGTAGCCGCCGAACCAGGTGGAGTGCGTTACTGCTGAGACGCCTGGAATCGCGGCGATTTGAGCCTGGTAGCTCTTTGGCAGCGGCTGGACGAGCGAGACCTTGTGGATCGTGATCAGGCGATCCGCGCCCGCGAGCTCGACACCCGCCTCGAAGCCGTTCTTGACCGCCGCGAGCAGGCCATACAGCAGGAACGCGATGGTGATCGACGCGAGCGTGAAGAGAGTGCGCAGCTTGCGCCTGCGCAGGTTCGCGAGAATGAGCGGGAGGAATTTCATCGCGACCCCGGGGAGATTGTCGGCGAGGCAACGATAGCAGACCGTCGCGAAGTGGAACGCGGTCTCGTCCTGGCCTTCGTCGCTGCCTGGGGGCGGCGAATCTGGCGCCCCAAAACCTTGAGTCAGCTTTGCTGAGGACTCTCGATGGGCCAGGAACCTCCCCGGATTTCCGCGCCATCGCAGATTGCGCGAGCTCTCAATGTACAGGGAGACGCGAACTGTATCGGAAAGACCTGCAGAATGGTGCCGAACGTGAGTCTCCTGGAGTTACGCGCAGGATCGACGCGAGCATGCGTTGCAGCTGCCATAAGCGCATCTTCAGGGATCGAAAGTTCCGCGAGGACATCTTCGTCCTTCAGCAGGCGAAACGTGAGCGACTTCGGAGGCTCCCGCTCGCCTGGTCCCACGATGCTCATCACGAAACAGAGCTTCGGAAGCGTGAATGGAAAAGCAGGGACAAGGATATTGGATCCGTAGATTCCCATGTAGGAGAGCTTGTTGCCTTCCTCCTTTCGCACGTCGTCGCAGACAACCGTCGTCATGAACCAAGGCTCGCTCATGATCTTTCGCTACCGTAACCGAGCGCGGTGTTGATTTCGTCCAACGTGACATCGAGCGCACGAGCAAGCTGGTTCGCCGTGGCGAGAAGTACGTTATCGCGCCCGTTCTCGATACGCGCGATGTGAGGTTGGCTCGTTCCGATTGCCTCAGCGAGTCTCTTCTGCGACCAGCCCTTTCGGAGGCGCAACTTCGCAAGTGTCGTCGCCGGCTCGGGCAACCTGTCGGCGAGTCTACGCCGCGCTGCTTCAAGTGCCGCACGCTGCGCGGGGTCGCGCTCCCGTGATTCGATCAACGCGTCTACATCCTCGAAGCCTTCGGGGATCGGAACGTCTTGCGGGCGGAAGCAGGCTTCCCACTGAAACACTTCAGCGCGCTCCGTTTGCGCAACGGGCGACACGGCGCTGGAGTCAAGAGAAGTCTGGAATGTCGAGCCGGTCGTAAGTGTCGATGAGCTGACGGACGCGCGGGTGCTTTTCGTCATAGTTGAAGTCTCGATGCAGAATCGCAAGAACGAAGTAGCGGCTGATGCGTGGATCGAGCGCGTAGAGAATCCGGTATCGGATGCCGAGATCTTCAAGGTTCCAGATTTTCAAGCGCCAGAGATTGCGGCCTTTCCGCTGCTGCGCGCTCCACCGGTCGACATGAAAGGCCACATCGCGTGCAAGCCCGAAGTCTTTGATGGTGAGCGCATCGAGCAGCTGCTGGCTGCCCTTCAGCTCATGAAGGAGCGCCAGGATTTCGGCCCCTGTCTCCGGGTCCGTTTCCGCGATCGCCGCCAGATCGTTCTTCGCAGCGGTCGCGACGACGATGCTGTAGACGATACCTTGGGAGGTATATCGGCGCAATCGGGGGACCGGAGGTTCATTGAGGGAACTCGAATTCTACATTCGAGAGCCCGCTTTTTCGAACGTAACATACTGAAAATCAAGGACTCCTTTCTCACCTCGCGTTTGTCGCAGCGTAATCGTGTAGCGTGATGCGGCATCGACATTCCGACTGCTATCCACGCCTAGAGAAGTACTCGCGAGATTCAGCGGAGAGGGATGTCCTCAGTGAACACTCTGCCGTTCACAGCTTCGGCCTGATCAACAGGACACCACCGCGGGCACGCGTACATGCCTCGCGTCCACGCAGGCGGTCGCTGCCGGTGCTCGCGGCGGCGAGTGCAGCCGGAGTGAGAAGCGATGCGTTTTCAGAACGAGTTTGGCACCGGGCACCGAGCCGAACAAGACAGCGCCGATCAGCACACATGGATTCGGCCGCGCCGTTGAGCTCGCCAGAGCCCACTGCCAGCGATGGGTCGGCTTCGCCCGCAAGTCATCCTTCGTGTCACTTTGCACTAGAGATTGCGACTGTCGCGCGCGCAAGTCATTTTTGCGTCGGCGCGTGTCAGGAGCGGCTGCATCATGCGCGGCGAGCGTGATCCTGAATCGAGAGCTTGCGGCGATCTATGGCGTCAGCACCAATCGGCGGAACGACCAGGTGCGGCGCAGTATCGAGCGGTTTCCGTCCTATTGTCTAAAGTCGCAACTTGCGACCTTAGATACGGGACGGGCGCGTGCTAATGCCTCGCAGCACGGTGGAACTGCGGGCCATGCGCAAAGGTCCCATTCGCTCGGTGAGATCGGGCGTCAACCTCTCCGCGCGCAAGGACTGGCGTCGGGCGAAAGCACCGGGGCTTCTTACAAGCAAGTCAACGAAGCCAACGCGTGGCGGATCGGTGTTCCCGTCGCGGCAACTGCCGTTGCGTGAGCGTGTACAGGCATTTCCGGACGATTGATTGGCATTCCAGCCGATATCAACGTCAATCCCTGCACACCCTCTCACGATCCCACTGAACTAGTCGACTTTCCCTCCGGTCGAAATGCCGTGCCCGCGCCAAGGAAAGCCATTTCCGCTCGCGGGGTACACAATTCGATCCGTCCCTGCCTCAAGGAAACGACGCAGAAGGAGAGAAGATGCCGCGAAAAGCACAGGATCTCGCCGCGAAGGCAGAACGCTTCGCCAGCGCGTGGAGCAGATTCTTCCCGGAGAAGACTTTTTCCGGTCTCAGGCTCGAAGAATTTCGCCAGACCTTCAAACCCGGTCGCGAAGTGAGAGCGCGGCTGGCCGAGCTTGCCTCGGAGAGAAAGCACCTTGTCTTCCTGCGGCGAAAACACGATGCGGAGACGCGGCCGATCTTCCTCCGCGTGGTCCATGCCGTCCGGGCCGATCCGGAAGTCGGGGAGGACAGCGCGATGTACGGCGCCATGGGCTACATACTCCGGCATCGCCGCCGCAAACCCGGACGGAAGAGAAAGGCGCGAGTGTCGGGTCGCGCCGCAGAACCCACAGCCACCGCATCGCGCTCTCCAGCGAAGCAGCGGACTTCTTCACGGTGACCAGACTCTCAACGCTCGCATGCACACGCTACCCTGAGTGATGGGAGTGCCTCGGGCATGCCGTAGGTGTTGCTGACAGCCTACCGCCCCACCCAGTCACGCAAGCAATCTCCACTGCGGGCGCGCGCAGGAGCGTCCGTCACTTTCAGGCCATCAGCTTCGGCAAGGTCCTCGAACGCATGCGCGAAGACCCTGCAGCCCATGCCAGCTCAACTGTCTGTGGAATCTGCGCGGAGTCAACTTTCAGGAAACAACTGCAGCTCACGACGGCAGCAACGCTGCGTCTTCAAGATCATGCGAATACTCCAAAGAACTGACGGATAGCGGCGCCCAGAACGTCATACGAGTGACGCCCCTTCGGGGCAGGGATCCGCACCGTCGGGTGCGCTGAGACGCAAAGCAACTTCCGTTAAAGGACGCCATGCAATGCCTGCATCCCCGAGACTGGTGCGATGGGAGGCCCAGCCCCACACGCTTGCAAAGATCCAGATCCTGAAGACCTATCTGCACGCCTGGTTCCAGATCATGGGAAGGAGCCAGCGCCGCAAGGACCTCCTCTACATTGACGGCTTCGCCGGACCAGGCTCCTACATCAACGCTGAAGAGGGCTCCCCTCTCGCCGCCCTGGCTGCGCTTCGCGAAGTAAAACGATCCGCTGGTAAGAATTGGCGCGCAGGAAAGGTCCACGTCGCCCTCATCGAGGAGAACAAGGACCGCTTTGCCGCGCTCGTCGACGCAGTCCGGGCAGACACAGACGCACATGACGTCGTGGTACACCTGATCGATTCCGCATTCGAGGAGGCGATGAGCCAGCTCCGCGAACGAGTACCAGAGTTCTTCCGCACCTCGCTCCCCCTATTTGCTTTCCTCGACCCATTTGGGGTGAAGGGCTTCCGGTTCGAAACGGTTCGCCAGCTTCTGGGAAGCCGGACATCCGAGATCCTCCTGAACTTCGATGCCGACGGCGTCGCGCGGGTGCTACGCGCCGGCAGCTCTGCGGCGCATGAGCAGATCCTCAGCGACGTCTATGGATCGGATATCTGGAAGGGCCGGTTGAGCGGCTCCGCGCCCACACCGATGCTCGTTCGCGATTGCATGGCGCTATACCGTGAGCGCCTTATGCAGCTCCCCGGCGTTCAATACGTATTCCCCTTTGAAATGCGCACGCACCGGGACTCCATCAACTACTTTCTGATCTTCGCCAGCCAGCACTACCTCGGCCTGGAGAAGATGAAGGACGCGATGCGCTCGGTTGATTGCAGCGGCGCGTACCGGTTCTGCGATGCAACCCACAATCAGGTGGAGCTCTTCCGGTTCGATGACGTCGCGAGCTATGCGGACCTTCTGTACGCCCGCTACAAAGGCAAGGACATCCAGCCCAGCGACGTCCGCGACACTGTACTTCTGGAGACGCCCTTCTCCACGCCGAACTCGTTGTTGAAGGAGCTTGAGGTCTCCGGCAGGCTACGCGTGCGAAGCAGGAACCCCGCGCGCAGGCGCGGTACATTCAAAACAGAAGACACGATCAGCCTGTCTTTCATTGAGGGTGAACCATGAGTCGTCGCAGTGCCATCGAATGGACCGAAATGACCTGGAACCCAGTCTCCGGATGCACCAAGGTCAGTCCCGGCTGCGCGAACTGCTACGCGGAGCGCATGGCGAAGCGCCTCAAGGCTATGGGTGCCGTTCGCTATCGCGACGGCTTCAGTCTCCGCACGCACGAAGCCGCTCTCGAAGAGCCGCTACGCTGGAAGTCCCCGCGAAAGGTTTTCGTGAATTCGATGTCGGACCTGTTTCACAAGGATGTCCCAACGGAGTTCATCCTCCGCGTTTTCGACGTGATGGCCAGGTGTCCGCAGCATCAATTCCAGATTCTCACCAAGCGCGCCGCGCGCCTGCGGGACCTGGCTCCGATGCTCCAATGGACACCCAACATCTGGATGGGAGTGAGCGTGGAGGACCAGAGGCGCGCGCGACGGTCCGTGGACCTGCGCCACGTCCCGGCGCACATTCGCTTCCTGTCCGTGGAGCCGCTGCTTGGGCCCATACGGCAGCTGCCGCTCGAAGGCATTCATTGGGTGATTGTCGGAGGAGAATCGGGTCCCGGCGCGAGGCTGATGCAGCCACAATGGGTGGAAGAGCTACTTGCGCAATGCCGTGCGCACGGAGTGGCGTTTTTCTTCAAACAATGGGGTGGAGTTCAAAAGCATCGGACAGGGCGCGTGCTGGGTGGCCGCACTTACAGCGAAATGCCGCAGCCGCTCGGCCTGAGGGCGCGAAGCATGGCTCCAGGCGAAGCGCGCGGGCAACGACTTGCTGGCACTGGTTGAAGTGAGAGCGAGTCACCTGTCGTAGTAACTCCATCGTGCCCAGAGAAAAGGCCCCGCTCTCGCGGGGCCTTTGTTACAGCGCCGGCAAGTCGTGCCTTATCGGCCGACAACTATGCAGGCTGCAGGAAGCGCCGGACCGCACGCCCGACGCCCCCTCGGCAGTCGACTAGAAGAGACCGACGATCTTCCCGCTCTCATCCACGTCGATGTTGTTCGCCGACGGCACCTTCGGCAGGCCCGGCATCGTCATGATGTCGCCGCAGATCATCACGATGAACTCCGCGCCGGCGGCGAGCCGCACTTCGCGGATGTTCACCACATGCCCGCTCGGCGCGCCGAGCAGCTTCGGATCCGTGGAGAACGAGTACTGCGTCTTCGCCACGCACACCGGGTAGTGCCCGTAGCCCGCGTCCTGCAGATCCTTGATCTGCTTGCGCACCTTGCTGTCCGCAGTGATGTCGGCCGCGCCGTAGATCTTCGTGGCGACTGCCTTCATCTTGTCCCACAGCGGCGCCGAGTCCTCGTACACGAACTTGAAGTTGTCGTGATGCTGCTCGCAGAGGTCCACGACTTCCTTCGCGAGCTCCAGCGCACCCTTGCCGCCGTTCGCGAAGTGCGTGCAGGAGATGATCTTCACGCCCAGGTGATCGAGCTTGTCCTTCATCGCCTGGCGCTCGGCTTCCGTGTCTTCCGCGCGGCCGTTGATGGCCACGACGACGGGCAGCCCGTAGTGGTTGCGGATGTTGTTGATGTGGCGCTCGAGGTTCGGCAGGCCGCGGATCAGCGCCTCCACGTTCTCCTTGCCGACTTCCTTCACATCCACGCCGCCGTGGAACTTGAGCGCACGCACCGTCGCGACGATCACCGCGCACGCCGGGCGCAGGCCCGCCTTGCGGCACTTGATGTCGACGAACTTCTCCGCGCCGAGGTCCGCGCCGAAGCCCGCTTCCGTGACGACGTAATCGCCGAGGCGCAGCGCCGTCTGCGTAGCCATCACAGAGTTGCAGCCGTGCGCGATGTTCGCGAACGGACCGCCGTGAAGAATGGCGGGATTGTTCTCAAGCGTCTGCACGAGGTTCGGCGAGAGCGCGTCACGCAGCAGCGCCGTCATCGCGCCGTGCACCTTCAGATCCCGCGCGAGCACGGGCTTCTGATCGCGCGTGTAACCGACAACGATCTTGCCGAGGCGCTCTTTGAGATCCTGCACGCTCGTGGCGAGACAGAAGATCGCCATCACTTCAGACGCGACGACGATGTCGAAACCGTCCTGACGCGGGAAGCCGTTGCCCGGCCCGCCGAGCGCGACAGTGATGTCACGGAGCGCGCGATCGTTCATGTCCACGACGCGCTTCCACGTGATACGGCGCACGTCGATGCCGAGCTCGTTCCCGTGATGAATGTGATTGTCGATGGCGGCCGCGAGCAGATTGTTCGCGAGCGCGATCGCGGTGAAGTCGCCGGTGAAGTGGAGGTTGATGTCCTCCATCGGCACGACCTGCGAGTAACCGCCGCCCGCCGCGCCGCCCTTCACGCCGAACACGGGGCCGAGCGCCGGCTCGCGCAGGCAGATGACCGCCTTCTTGCCGAGCTGGTTGAGCGCATCGCCGAGACCGACGGTGGTGGTCGTCTTGCCTTCGCCCGCGGGCGTCGGCGAGATGGCGGTGACGAGGACGAGCTTGCCCTTCGGACGATCCTTCAGCTTCGAGATGGCGCTGAGCGAGATCTTCGCCTTGTAGCGACCATAGGGCTCCAGGTCGTCTTCGGTGAAACCGAGTCGCGCAGCGACTTCGGTAATGCGCTTCATTTTCGCCGCTTGGGCGATCTCGATGTTGCTGGCCAAGGGAGAACCCGCTGACTGGTTTTAGGGGGCGGGGACTCTATCAAACATCCCGCGAAACCGGCAGGCGGCGAGCACGAAGCAGCCGCCTGCCGACGGGTGTGCTCAAGCCTTGTTTATGGCTCGTATAAGCGACTCGAATACAGACCGTTCGAGAGGCCCTCAATCGCCGGGCGGCTCGGAGCCCGGATGCGCTCAATCGCCGCGCGGCTCGGAATCTGAGCCGCACGGCGATTGAGTGCTTTCTCGGATTCTGCTTGCGGGCCGCCCGGCGACTGAGGGCGTCTCAACCGCATTCAGGCCATCGCCTGCGCAACCACCACCCGACTGCGATCGAACGGCACCACGATTTCCTCCTCGCGCGGACGCACGGTGAGCGGAGGCAGCACGTCGCGATCGTTCACCGGCGTCGCCCTTCCGGTGAACGCCATGATCGGCGCCGAAGCCAGGGCGGACGTCGGCGCACCCGCAGTCCCAAGTCCGCGAGACGCATCCCGGTGCACGAGGTCCCCTGTATCGAAACGGATAAGCGGCATGGCCCCTGGCTCAAGATCCGTCACGATGAGCCGCTCCACCTCTCCCCGCTTCCCCGGGGTTGACGGCAGCAACTCAACGTGGAATTCGTCAGTGAGCACGCGGTACCCGGGAAAGCCCGGCTTCGAATACGCCACCAGCCCAAGCTCACTCATCGAGTAGAAGTCCGCCACCTTCGCGCGGAACGCGGACTCGAGTAGTGCACGCCGCGACTCCGAAAGCGGCTCTCCTGTGCTCACGACGACGCGCGGCCGCCAACTCACCTCTGGCGTCGCGTGCAGCCTGCGCGCGAGCAGAGCCAGCGAGCTCAACGGCCCGTACAAGACATGCGGCCGCGTCTTCGCGAACTTCTCGAACACCGCCTCTTCGCCAAGGCGAGGATCCGCGTATCGCCAGCGGAGAAACAACGCGCCCGCGGGAAACGGCGGTTCCGAGATCAACATCAGCCGCTCGCCGGGCGAATAGCCCACATCGCGAAGCGCGCTCAGGAAGCGCTTTCGCCGCCGTCGCAAACTGCGCTTGTCCACCGGTACCTCGAACGGCTCACCCGTTGCCGAGCCCTTCGTCGGCTCGGCATGCATTTCCTGGCCGAGAAACCGCCGGTCGAGCCGGTCTTCGGGAGGACACGCGAGCAAGTCCTCCTTGCGCACCACCGGGAGGAACTCCAGGTGGACAGCGGAATAGATCCTCGTCAGATCCACTCCAGCTTTCGCCCAGTGCCGCCGATAGAAGGGCACGTGCTCCGCCGCGTCGAGAACCATCCTGCGAAGTTGTATGGCATTCATGCTGCTCTCCCCGGTACGTGCCGATCGCGAGCCCCATTTGACAAAAGTTAAGGGCGGCTCCGCGGCTATTCGTTTGCCGGGGCCCGTTGCACCTCCTGTGCCACGCAACGCGCAGGACCCGCGGCAGGCCGGAAAAGCCTGTTTCCGCAGGGGTTTCGCGTGTCCGCAACGAGGATTACCCCGAGCCGGCGTGTACAAAGGCTCTGCCGTTGTAAAACCGTCCGTGCTCGCCCGCGCGCCGGCGCACGTCACGGCCGGCGAAAAAACGAGACAGATACCCGGCGAAACGGCCTGCATTCACAGGCCGCACGCCGTGCGAACGCCGTCACACTCGCAGGGAGCCCACACCGACCGAAGTCGCGTTTTGGTCGATTCGCTGCGAGTGCGCCCATTACTGCCGAATCGCACACAGTTGCGGGCAGAGGGGCGGGCGAAACTTTTCTCCTGTCATCTTGCGGCAGTTTCATGACTCAACCGGACGGAACACGAGACACCGCCGCCCCCGCGGCCGGGACACCCGATGCGCGCGCCATGAGCCGCGCCGGCGCCGTCTCGTTGCTTGAGCGATTCAATCGCCCCGCCACGATCGTCACGGCCTGCACGATCCTGCTGCTCGACCGGCTTCTGCCCGGCTACGTGTATGTCGCCGCGGCTTACGTCATCGTCGTAACACTCAGCCTCTGGGCGCCTCGCGAACGGGACACCTATCTCGCCGCGACGCTGTGCACGGCTTTCGCCGCGTTCGATGCGGTGATGACGCCCGTCCCCTTCGAAACCATCATCCACTACCTGAATCGCTCGCTCGGCATCACGGTCATCTGGGCCGCCGCGGTGATGTGCCTTTGGCAGAAAAGACAGGCACAGGCGGATGCGACAGCCCTCGCGCAGGCCGAACGCGCGCTCATGGAAAGCCGCGAAGTGCTGGTCGCTCTCGCGCGAGCCGAGAAAGCCGAGGACGCGCATCGCCAGGCCGAAGCGCGGCTCGCCCGCGCCATTCGCGGTACAAGCGATGGCCCGTGGGAATTCGAAGTGGCCACCGGCCGCTACTGGCTCGCGCCCCACTGGCGCGCGATGCTGGGCTACGCCGAAGACGAGTTGCAGGATCCGACCATCGACCTGCTTCGCACGCTCGTGCATCCCGACGATCTGCCGATGCAGCAGGCCGCCTTCCAGAAGTGCATTCTTGGCGACGGCGTGTACGACGCCGAGTTCCGCGTGCGCATCAAGACCGGGGAATACCGCTGGTTCCGGTCTCGCGGGATCTGCGAGAAGGACGCCGAGGGCAGGCCGATCCGCGTCTCGGGCGCCCTGCAGGACGTCACCGAGCGTCGCCAGTATCAGCTCGATCTCATCGAGGCGCGTGAAGCCTCGGCCGCCGCGAACCGCGCGAAGGGCGAGTTCCTCGCCAACATGAGCCACGAGATCCGCACGCCGATGAACGGCGTGATCGGCATGACGGAGCTGCTGCTCGACACTGCGCTCGATCCGTCCCAGCGCGATTACACGGAGACGATCCGCGACAGCGCGAGCGCCCTCCTCACCGTCATCAACGACATTCTCGACTTCTCGAAGATCGAAGCCGGCAAGCTCGATCTCGAACACATAGAGCTGGACCTGCGGGACACGGTGGAAGACGTCGCGCGGCTCCTCGCGATCCAGGCGCACGGCAAGGGCCTGGAGCTCACCGCGCACATCGACCCCGCTGTCCCCGATCTCATCAAGGGCGACCCCGCGCGCCTGCGCCAGATTCTTGTGAACCTCGGCAGCAACGCCGTGAAATTCACGGAAAAGGGTGAGGTGGCGATCGACGTTCGCGTCGTCGAAAGCAGGGAAGACGGCACGCTCATCCGCTGCGAAGTGCGAGACACCGGACCGGGCATTCCGAAGTCCCGCCAGAGCTCGCTGTTCCAGCCGTTCTCGCAGGTGGATGCATCGACGACTCGCAAGTTCGGCGGCACGGGTCTGGGACTTTCCATCGTCAAGCGCCTCGCCGAGCTCATGGGGGGCACGGCGGGACTCGAGAGCGTCGAAGGATCTGGCTCGACGTTCTGGTTCACGGCGCTCGTCGGCGTGGCAGAGCGGAAACATCTGGATTTGCAGGCCCAGCACGATGCGCTTCGCGGTCTGCGCGTGCTCGTCGTCGATGACAACGCCACCAATCGCAAGGCGCTCACCGGCCAGCTCGAAGCGTGCGGCATCCAGCCCGTATGCGTTTCGACCGCGCAGGACGCGTTGCAGGAGCTGGTCGACGCGACGGTGCTCAACCAGCCGTTCCAGGTGGCGCTGCTCGACTTCCACATGCCCGAGTGCGACGGCGAGCAGCTCGGCCGCCTCATTCGCACCTACGATCATCTGACTCACACGCGTCTGGTGCTGCTCACCTCGTCGGGTCATCGAGGGGATGCGCAGCGTTTCGCGGATCTCGGATTCGCGGGTTATCTCGTGAAGCCGATTACCCGGCGCGATCTCACGGCGTGCCTGAGTCTCGTCATGTCGAACAGCGCGGAGTCGTGGAAACGGCGCGCGCAGCCGCTCGTCACGCGCCATCAGGTTCGCGCTGTGCGCGTGGAATCGGACCGCCGCATCCTGCTCGCCGAGGACAACCCGGTGAACCAGAAGGTCGCGCGCATGGTGCTGGAGAAGCTCGGCCTCGATGTCACGGTGGTGAACAACGGCCGCGAAGCCGTCGCCGCGTGGAAGGCCGGCGGGCACGATCTCATTCTCATGGACTGCCAGATGCCGGAGCTCGATGGCTACGAGGCCACGCGCGAGATCCGCCGCCAGGAGCAGAGCCAGGGCCAGCAGAACCCCATTCCCATCGTTGCGCTCACCGCGCATGCCATGAAGGGCGACGACGAGAAGTGTCGCGAAGCCGGTATGACTGACTATCTGACCAAGCCGCTGGACCGCGAGAAGCTGCACGCGTGTCTCGAACGCCATCTCGGCAAGCTGCAGGGTGGCGGCGCCCCGGCCGATGCCGCCGCGCAGGCGCCCCCCGCGCAGAGCACGGCGCCGGTGGACTGGTCGGCGTTCATGAAGTCGATGGATGGGGACCAGGAGCTGGCCCGGGAGCTCGTGGATCTCTTCATCGAGAGTGGAGACGAGACGCTGGCTGCGATTCTGGACGCCCTCGGGGCGAACGATTTCGCGGCGGTGAGCGAGCAGGCGCATTCGCTCAAGGGGGCCAGTGCCAACCTCCGGGCCACTGCCGCGGCCCAGGCGGCCGCGCGGCTGGAGGCCGCGGCGAAGGCCGGCGATGCGCCCCAGATCGACTCGGCGGCCAACGAGCTCAAGACGGAAGTGACGCGGACGATCGATTACCTTCGGACGAAGGTGGCCGCCTCCGCCTAGGGAATGCCCTCGATCGCCGGGCGGCTCGGAAATCCGAAGCAGAGGCACCGTTCTGAGCCGCCCGGCGATCGAGGGCTTCTTCGCTCCGAGCCAGACCGGCGATTGAGGGCCCCAGAGCCGCGATTGAGCGCCCCCCGCAAGGCGCTATCATTCGCCCCTCCCACTGCTGGACTCATAAGGCCCCTCGGGTGAAAGACTCCTGGCGAGCCAGTACGCTCGCACCCTTCCGCTCGCGCACTTTCACCAAAATCTGGGCAGCGAGCCTCGTTTCGAACTTCGGAAGCCTGATCCAGGCAGTCGGCGCGTCGTGGCTCATGACTTCGCTGGCGCCCACGGCCGATTACGTCGCGCTCGTGCAGGCGTCCACGACGCTTCCGATCATGCTGCTCGCCCTGCCCTGCGGCGCCATCGCGGACATCTGGGATCGGCGGGTGATCATGCTGATCGCGCAGGGGATGCTGCTCGTCGTCTCCATCGCGCTGGCGCTGATGGCTTACATCGGGCACCTCACGCCGTGGAGCCTGCTGACGCTCACGTTCCTCATCGGCTGCGGCACAGCTTTGTACGGCCCTGCGTGGCAATCGTCCGTTGGCGAACAGGTGCCTCGTGAGGACATCCCCGCCGCCGTCGCGCTGAACACGATGTCCTACAACCTGGCGCGCACGGCGGGCCCCGCAATCGGCGGAGTCATCGTCGCCACCGCGGGCGCCCCGGCGGCGTTCGTCGTGAACGCCTTTACGTATGTGGGGCTGCTAGCGACGCTCGCTTCGTGGAAGCGGCCGAAGCCGCAATCGCACCTGCCGCCGGAAACGATGTTGATGGCGATGAGCGCGGGCCTTCGTTACTCGCGTCTGTCACCGGCCATTCGCGCCGTGCTCCTGCGGGGATTCACGCTGGGCGTTGCGGGCAGCGCCATCTGGGCGCTGATGCCGCTCATCGCACGTGATCTCCTCGGCGGCAGCGCATTCATCTACGGGCTTCTGTTTGCGATGTTCGGCGTGGGCGCGGTGATTGGCGCGCTGGGCAGCGCCACGGCACGTCACAGGCTGGGGAACGAGAAGCTGGTGCGGCTCACTACGCTGGGCTTTGCCACCACCGCGCTGATTTCGGCATTCAGCCCATGGCTGCTCCTCACGATGGCGGCGTTCATTCTTGGCGGCGCTTCGTGGGTGCTCATGCTCTCGACGTTCAACATCACCGTGCAGCTCTCGTCGCCGAAATGGGTAACGGGGCGCTCGCTCGCGATCTATCAGATGGTGGTGTTTGGCGGCATGGCCATCGGCAGCTGGATGTGGGGTGAGGTTGCCGAGAACATCAGCCTCGTGACTGCGCTGGCGGCTTCTGGCGTGCTGCTCGCGGCCTCCGTTTTCCTCGGCATTCCCGCACGGCTTCCGCAACCTGAGAAGCTCGATCTCGCGGCGGCCCGCGGGGAGCTGAACGTGACGCCGAAGGTGGAGTTCGGGCCGGAAAGCGGGCGCATCGTTACGACGGTGACGTATCGGGTGGCTGCGCAGGACCAGGCGGCATTCGTGCAGGCGATGCAGGAAGTGCGGCGGATCCGCCGTCGCGACGGGGCGCGGCGCTGGATGCTGATGCAGGACATCAGCGAGCCGGAAATCTGGATCGAGCGCTTCCACAGCCCTAGCTGGGTGGAACACGTGCGACGCTATCACCGGTTCACGGTGGCGGATCAGGAGATCGAGCGGCGGGCGCTGTCGTTTCACCGGGGGGCGGAGCCGCCACGCATCCGGCATCTGCTTGAGCGGCCGGCGGGAAATATGCCGATTGCCCAGACCGAAGCGCAGAAGCTGGGCGAACGGGCGGTGGTGAGCGATCCGAATCTGCCCACCAGTGCTGGAACGACCTAGAAGAGGCCCTCAATCGCCGGGCGGCTCAAGAGGGCCTCTCAGAAATCACCAGATGGAAACGCGCTCCTCGGGCGGGAGGTACAGCTTGTCGCCGGGCTGCACGTTGAACGCCTTGTACCAGGCATCCATGTTCCGCACGGCGCCGTTCACGCGGAAGATGGCCGGGCTGTGCACATCCGAGAGCACCTGCTCGCGCAGCACCCCATCCCGATACTTCGCGCGCCACACCTGCGCCCACGAAAGGAAGAACCGCTGATCCCCGCTGAGTCCGTCGATCACCGGCGCCTCCTGCCCTTTCAGCGAAATGCGATACGCGTGATACGCCATGTTGAGCCCGCCGAGATCGCCGATGTTCTCGCCCAGCGTGCTCTGCCCGTTCACGAACAACCCCGGTAGCGCCTCGTACGACGAGTACTGCTTCACCAGTTTCTCGGCGCGCTCCATGAACGACTTCGAATCCGCCGCGGACCACCAGTCGTTGAGGCTGCCGTCCGGCGCGAACTTGCGCCCCTGGTCGTCGAAGCCGTGCCCGATCTCGTGCCCGATCACCGCGCCGATGGCGCCGTAATTCACGGCCGGATCCGCATTGGGATCGAAGAACGGCGGTTCGAGAATCGCGGCCGGGAACACGATCTCGTTGGCCTGCGGGTTGTAGTACGCGTTGATCTCCTGGGGCATGAGGAGCCATTCGGACTTGTCCACCGGCTCGTCGAGCCGCGCGAGCTGCCGTTCCCACTCCCACACCGACGCGCGATGCGCGTTCCCGATCGGATCGCCGCGCTTGATCTCAAGCGTGGAGTAATCCTTCCACTTGTCCGGATAACCGATCTTCGTGACGAACGTGGCGAGCTTCTCGTGCGCCCGCTTCTTCGTCTCCGGCGTCATCCAGTCGAGCGTGTCGATGCGCTCGCCGAGCGCGGAGCGAAGGTTACCGACGAGCTCTTCCATCTTGGCCTTCGAGCTCGGCGGGAAGTACTTCGCGACGTACACCTGCGCCACCTGCTCGCCAAGCGAGCCGTTCACCGCATCCACCGCGCGTTTCCAGCGCTCGCGCTGCCTCGGCTGGCCGCGGAGCGTCCCGCCGTAGAACGCGAAACGGGCATCGTCGAAGCGCTTCGGAAGGTACGACGCGTGGCCGTTCAGGTGATGGAAAGTGAGATAGTCCTTAAGCGTCGCGAGCGGCGTCTGCTGGATGAGCTTCGCGATGTCACGAACCGCCGTGAGCTCGCCGATGATGAGATCCTTGCGATCGCCCAGCTTGGACTCGTTGAAGAACGCCTTCCAGTCGAAACCCGGCGCATAGGCGATGAGCTGATCCATCGTGCGCGGGTTGTACATCGCTTCCACATCGCGCCGCTTCTCGATGGGCCAGCTTGCGCGTGCGACCGCGGTTTCGAACGCCATGATCCGGCGCGCCTTCGCCTTCGCGTCCGCCACGCCACCGAGCTCGAGCATCTGCGAGATGTACGCCTCGTACTTCGTACGGATTTCCTTCAGCTGCGCGTCGTCCTTGATGTAGAAATCGCGATCGGGCAAACCGAGGCCGGCCTGGCCGACGCCGACCGTGTAGATGTTCGGGTTCTTGAGGTCCGGCGGCAGGGACACGCTGAACGTCGACTGGTAACCCGGGGCGCCGAACAGCACCGCGATGTCCTTCTTCGAGGCCGCGGCCTTGATGCGATCCAGGTCGGGCTGCAGCGGCGCAAGGCCGGCCGCTTCGATGCCTGCCTCGTCCATGAAGCTTGCGTAGTAATCGCCGATCTTCTGTTCCGGCGAGCCGGCGGCCGGCTGCGACGCGGCGGCTTGCTCGATGATCTCGCGCACGCGCTGCTGGGAGACCTCGTCGAGGGTCGTGAAGATGCCGTAGCTCGCGCGGTCTTCGGGGATGACGAAGGTGTCGTACCACTTGCCGTTCGCGTGGGCGAAGAAGTCGTCTCCGGCTTTCACCTCGGGTTTGGCGGCGGTGAGGTCGAGACCGAAGTCGCCGATGGCCGCCTTCGGCGGGGGCGGCGCGGGGGCAGCCTCGGGCGCGGGCGTTGGCGGCGGGGGCTCGGCCTCCTTCACGCTGGTCGACTCACAGGCGACGAGGGCCAGCGCAAGCGCGGCGGGCAGCCAGTACTTCATAGGATTGCAGAGCCTTGGAAAAAACTGCGGTGAAACCAGGCAGACCGCCTGGCGCGGCGGATCATAGCGCGTGCGGGCGGGGGGCCAAATTGCGGTGCACCGTACATGCGGTGGGAAGAGGGCCTCAATCGCCGGGCCGGGCTTCAGAACGAAGAAGCCCTCAATCGCCGGGCGGCTCGGAACAAGAGAGAAGAGCAGAAAGCCCTCAATCGGCGGAAGGCTCGGAAACAGGAGAGAAGAGCAGAAAGCCCTCAGTCGGCGGGAGGCTCGGAAACAGGAGAGAAGAGCAGAAAGCCCTCAGTCGGCGGAAGGCTCGGAAAGCTCGGAGAGAGAGCGAGGCGGGAGGAGGTCGGTGGGGTGCCGGAGATTGGAATCTGCGCTTGCTCTGAGCCGCCCGGCGATTGGAGGGCCTCCCCTTCCGAGCCGCCCGGCGATTGAAGGCCTCCCCTTCCGAGCCGCCCGGCGATTGAAGGCCTTCCCTTCCGAGCCGCCCGGCGATTGAGGTCCTTCCCTTCCGAGCCGCCCGGCGATTGAGGGCCTTCCGCCCATCACGGGTCCGTTTCTTGCGGCCGAGCTGCGGGTTTGCTGGCCGCAAAAGTGGCGCGGGCGGCAGATCCTTCCCAAGCGGTGCGATGGAGTGAGCCCGACCATGACCGATCTTCTCGTCCATGCCGCCAGGCGGCTCGGAATCCCCACTGAAACCAGCGCCGGTCCGGGCGGCAGCCCGCCCTCGTTCAGCATCTGGGCGCGATGGCCGCGGCATCCGCAGGAAATCGCGCAGGACGTGCTGAACCACGTTATTCAGCTCGACGTGCACGCGAGTCTCACTCCCGTCGGCGGCACCCCGCTCTGGCGGGCGCGCCATGGCCACTGGACCCACATCGGGCGCTTCGAGGACGCAGTGGCCCACCTGGCCAGCCACGTCGTATCGGGCATCGACGGGGACGAGGCTCAAACGGACGATGTCGTGCACGTCACTGCATCGACAGCGACACGCGTTCACACGCTCAGTCGGACTTCCCCGCGCTGATCTCCCAGGAAGTCCACCTGTTGCGCATTCGAACGACCGGTTCACTCACGCCAACACGGGCTGAACCGGTTTGTACGTCTCTGCTGCTATGAAGAGGTAGATCGCTCCGCGTGAGTGCGAGCGTTCTGGTTCGGGTCGTAAGATCGGATCGTCATGTTTCCCAGCAAACAACAACGAATTCTCCAAGGACCTGCGTCCCGGACTGCCGCGCACTATCGCCAGATTCGCGCGGCAACCGAGTCGTTGTGCCGCCCGCTCGCGACGGATGACTACGCGCTGCAGTCGATGCCCGACGCGAGTCCCGCGAAATGGCACATCGCGCACACGAGCTGGTTCTTCGAGGAATTCGTGCTGAAGGCGGCGATCGAGGACTATGCGTTCTTCGATCAGTCGTATCGCTATCTCTTCAACTCGTACTACGAATCCGTCGGGCCACGGCACAGCCGGCCCGAACGAGGACTGCTCTCGCGTCCGACAACCGAACAGGTCTGGGCTTACCGGGCCTATGTGGATGACGAAATGCAGGCGCTGCTCGAAGCGGACGTGCTGACCCCCGAGCTGCAGCAGATCGTCACGGTCGGCCTGCATCATGAACAGCAGCACCAGGAGCTGCTGCTCACCGACATCAAGCACCTGTTCTCCCGCAATCCGCTGCGACCCGCCTACTCTCCCCCGCCGCCTCACGTACGTCGCAGCGGTTCGGTGCCGCTCGCCTTCCTGACTTTCGAAGGCGGGCTCACGGAGATCGGCCACGCAGGCGAGGGATTCTGTTTCGACAACGAGCTCGGCCGGCATCGCGTCTTCCTCGAGCCCTACCGTCTCGCGAATCGCCCCGCGACGAACGGCGAGTACCTGCTGTTCATCCGCGAAGGCGGCTACGCACGGCCCGAATACTGGCTTTCGGATGGATGGGCGTGCGTGCAGCGGGAGAGCTGGCAGCGCCCGATGTACTGGGCCGAATCGCTCGATGCCGAATTCACGCTCACCGGACTGCGCGAGCTCGATCCGAACGCGCCCGTCTGCCACCTGAGCTACTTCGAAGCGGATGCGTTCGCCCGCTGGGCTGGCGGCCGCCTGCCCACCGAATTCGAATGGGAGCACGCCGCCCGCGGTGTGCCGATCCAGGGCAATTTCGTCGAAGACGGGCTCTACCACCCCACGACCGCGACGCCCGCGCTCGTGTCCTCCGGACATCCGCTCCTGCAGATGTTCGGCGACGTGTGGGAGTGGACCGCGTCCGCGTATGCACCCTATCCGCGGTTTCGGCCGTTGAACGGGGCACTGGGCGAATACAACGGAAAATTCATGGTAAGTCAGCTCGTCCTCCGCGGCGGTTCCTGCGCAACTCCGCTGCCGCATATCCGCGCCACGTATCGCAACTTCTTCTACCCCACCGCGCGCTGGCAGTTCAGCGGCGTGCGGCTGGCGACGGACGTGCGCGGATGAGGGCCTCCGGCGTCGGGCAGATCCAGCTCAGAGATCATCATCCCGCGGCCGAGCCGCTCATCGCCGATGTGCTCGCGGGGCTGCGAGACGACCCGAAGCGCATCTCGCCGATGTACTTCTACGACGCCGCGGGATCCATCCTTTTCGACCGGATCTGCGAGCTGCCGGAGTACTACCCGACGCGCACGGAGACGCGGATCCTCGAACAGCACGGCGACGACATCGCCCGCTCGATCGGGGACGACGCGCTGCTCGTGGAATTCGGCAGCGGCTCAAGTCTCAAGACGCGACTGCTGCTCGACCGGCTGCCAACGCTGGCCGCGTACGTGCCGGTGGACATCTCGCGCAGCCATCTCATGAATGCGGCGCAGGCCATCTCCGCTTCGTATCCGGACCTCGAAGTCATGCCGGTCTGCGCGGATTTCACCCAGCCGTTTGCCCTGCCCGCCCCGCGCCGGCCGGCCGAGCGGACGGTGATCTTCTTCCCCGGCTCCACGATCGGAAACTTCGACCCGCCAGCCGCGCTGGACCTCCTGAAGGTGATGCGCCGGGTGGCCGGCCCGCTCGGCGGGCTGGTCGTCGGAACCGATCTCGTGAAGGATCCCGCCGTGCTCGTGCGCGCCTACGACGATGCCGCCGGAGTGACGGCGGAGTTCAACATGAACGTGCTCCGCCGGTTCAACAAGGAGATGGGCGCCAACTTCGACCTGAATCAGTTCCGGCACCGGGCGATCTGGAACGCGGAATCGAGCCGCATCGAGATGCATCTCGTCAGCCGCCGGCGCCAGCGCGTGAGGCTCGCGGGCGAGACCCTCGCGTTCGAGGCGGGCGAGCACATCGTGACCGAGCATTGCCACAAGTACACCGTCCCGGGATTCGCCGCGCAGGCGGCCCGCGCGCGCTGGGAAGCCACCGCGCACTGGCTGGATGACCGGGGATACTTCAGCGTCAACTATCTCGAAGCGGGCTAACATTGCCTGCATGGACGCAGGCACGCTGGACGAGCTGAAAAGAGCCATTCGAACCATCCCGGACTACCCGAAGCCGGGGATCCTTTTCCGCGACATCACGACGTTGCTCGGCGACGCCGGCGCCTTCCGGCGCACGGTGGACGAGCTCGTCGAGCCCTGGGCGCGCGAACGCGTCGACAGGGTCGCCGGCATCGAAGCGCGTGGGTTCATCCTCGGCGGCGCGGTCGCGCATCAGCTCCGGGCGGGATTCGTGCCGATCCGGAAAAAAGGCAAGCTGCCGCACGTGACCGTGCGGGTGGCGTACTCGCTTGAGTACGGCGTGGACGAAATGGAAATGCACGCGGATGCGGTGAGCCCAGGCGAACGCATCATTCTCGTCGACGATCTGGTCGCCACGGGCGGCACCGCCGAAGCAGCGGTGCGGTTGCTGAGGCAACAGGGAGCGGAGGTTCTAGCGGCCGTCTTCATCGTGAACCTGCCGCAGCTCGGGGGCGCGCAGCGCCTGAAAGACGCCGGCGTCCCCGTCCGAACCCTCCTCGAGTTCGCTGACTAGCTAGCGGCTGCGGGACCTCGTGCTGCTACGGCCGGCCGTCTTCTTCGCCTTGCGGGCGGTGAGAGAGCGCAGCAGCTCGGCATCCCTGGAGTCCTGTCGTCCTCCCTTCGATTTGCTCTTCGCCTTGCGAAGCGCTCCCTGATCCACGCCGCCCGTCGCACGCTTCGTCGCGCTGGAGCCCGCCTTCTTCATGAAGCTGCGGGTCTTGGAGTTGTAGCGCCGGGCGGATTCGTAGTCGCCTTCGCCTTGAACTTTCGCCATGTCGATGTCTCCGTGATCGTTAGTCCGAATCAACCTGGCGCATCGTACGCAGCGTGCGGGCCGGTAAATGTAGGAACGATCCGACGCGCGAGTCAGCGGCTGTCTCATATGCGCCGCGAAACTCACGGATAGGGCACAGGACACGACCTCGGTACCGTTCGATCCATGAGCACCCGTGATCTCGCATCGCTCGTCGCCCTGGTTTGCGGAATGCTGCTGGTTCTTGCGGGCTGACGTGTAACTGGAGTCGAACGATGATGGAACGTACTGCCGAACGCAGCGCCGCCCTGGCGGACGAGCTGCGCAACGTCGTCATGCACGCCGAAGCCCTGTTGCAGGCCATTGCCCAGGACAAGCACGAGGCTGTCGGCGTCCTGCGCGAGCGCGTTCAGAACGCGGTCAGCGCCGCCAAGACGCGTCTTGCGGACCTCGAGAGGCAGGCGGGTGAGCTCGCACAGCGCGCCTCCGTTGCCACCGAGACGCACGTACGTGAGAACCCATGGACGGTCGCGGGCGGAGCGCTCGCCACCGGCCTCGTGCTCGGCGCCGCATTCACCGCCTCCCTGCGATCGCGTCACGCTGAGGATTGATCGATTTCGTTGTGAGCCACGTCGCTGCGCGGAAACCTGAACCCCACCCGCCGCTTTCATTCGGGGGGTTTCCAGGCTGTTCGCCCCGGGACCCGGCGAAGGGGTCGGACAGCGTGACATACGCACCCGCGAACGGGATGATGCATCCGATGGAGAGCACAAAGATCGAACTGCCACGGGAGCGCACCGAGGAGCGCCCTGCGGCGAGCCGCGAAGAGATTCACGAGAGCAACAGCGGCTGGGGCTCGCTGCGCCTGCTGCCGTCTCCGGTCTGGCTCGCGCTGGTGGCCGTGCTGGGCGTGTTCCTCGCCGTGGCCATGATTTCCGAGACGTCCAGCCGGCTCATCGCGACGACTGTCGTCGGCATCGTGCTGCTGGTGGTGATGGCGCGTTTGTTCGGCGCTGAAGCCGCCCGCCAGCAGCGCGCGCGGATAGCGGCGGAGCGCCAGGCCGCGGAGTTCGAGCGGCTCATCGATGTCCGCACGCGCGAGCTGTCGGAGCTCTCCACGCACCTCCAGAATTTCGCGGAGAAGGAAAAATCCGAGCTCGCGCGACATCTGCACGACGAGCTGGGCGGCTTGCTGACAGCCGCCAAGATGGATCTCTCCTGGCTGCAATCGCGACTGACGGACGCGACCTTGGGCGAGCGCCTGGGCCAGCTCGGTGGCGTGCTGGACGATGCGATGAGCCTCAAGCGGCGTGTCGTCGAAGAACTGCGACCTTCCCTGCTAGACCATTTCGGCTTGCCTACAGCACTGCGCGCACATGTCGAAAACGTGTGCTCGAAGGCCGGGCTCCAGTGCGAAGTGATCATGTCGGACGAAGCGGAGACCATTCCGAAGGAGTCCGCCATCGCGCTGTTCCGGGTGATTCAGGAGGGGCTCGGGAACATCGTGCGACACGCTCATGCCCAGCACGTGCGGCTCGCACTCACGGCAGACGCAAATCGATACTTGCTCCTGCTAAGCGACGACGGCTGCGGCATGAAGATGAGCGACAGCGCGTTCCGCTGGTCCCACGGACTCGCGGGGATGCGGCACCGGGTCGAGGCGCTCGGCGGGAAATTCAGCATCGAGTCGAGCCCGGCGGAGGGCACGACATTGCGCGTGGAGGTCCCGCGCAAGCGCGCGGAATAACCGCCGGACCGGATCTGTTGAGATCGACGCGCGCGGAAATCCCTGGAGTCAGCGCGAAGTCAGGCCGTGGGCCGGGACCACTTGGACTGGCCGTCCGCCACGATGCCCTTCAGCAGCGAGATGTCCCGCATCTTGTCCAGGAAGTAATCCGCGCCGGCAGCGAAACAGTGATCGCGGACGAAATCCGAAGCGTAGTTCGTCAGCACGACGATCAGAGGCTGCCCGTCCGGCGGGTACAGCTGCCGCGCGTGGCGGATCACCGCCACGCCATTGCCCTCGGCAAGCTCGATATCCACCACCAGCACGTCGTAAGCGGCTTCCTTCAGCCTCGTTACGGCTTCCGACTGCGTGGCAGCCTTGGCGGTCACCGATAGCCGCCCCGGCTCCGAGAGCAGGTCCACGAGCCTCCGGGACAGCACGTCCGAATCCTCGATCAGCAGAATGCGGCGTTCGTTCCGGCTGGCACCGTTGACTTCGGGAGCGTGGGCTTCGGTGGGACTCATCGGCGGCTACTGCAGGAGGTTGTTCTTGATCGCGTAGTAGGTGATGTCGGCATTCGTCTTCATGCCCATCTTCTCCAGGATGCGCGTCCGGTAAGTGCTCACCGTTTTCACGCTCAGGAACAGTTTGGCCGCGATTTCCGAAACGCTCTTGCCCTCCGCTAGTTTCGTGAAAATCTGAAACTCACGTTCGGACAGCACGCTGTGCCGGGGCTCGTTCGGAGAGCCGCCCTGGATGCCGCTCACGAGCAGCTCCGCCAGCTCCGGGCTCACATAACGGCCGCCGCGGACGGCCGCACGGATCGCCCGGCAGAGCTCTGCATCGTCCGCGTTCTTGCTCACGAAGCCGCTCGCCCCGGCTCGCAGCACGTTCATGCCGTACTGGGTTTCGGGGTACGCGGAGAGAACCAGCGTGGCGATGGATTCGTGGTGGGTCTTGATCTGCCGGAGCACGTCGAGGCCGGACATGTCCGGCAGGGACAGGTCGAGCAGCAGCACGTCGCAGGGCGTGCCCCGCAGGAGCGTGAGCGCTTCGCGACCGGTCTTCGCCTCGCCTGCCCAGGTGAAATCCGGCTGGGATTCGATGATCTGTTTCAGGCCGATGCGAACGAGCTGGTGATCGTCGACTACGGCAACTCGGGTGGCGGGCATGGGTCGTTGCGATGGCCTTGATCGGTGGACCTTGAGTCGGTTCGTCCTTGCGCGTCTAGGTTAAGCCGACGCAGCGGGGGCTGGGAATGGGCTGTTTCGGCAGGTACGAAGGGTCTCGCTTCTTGGCGGAATGTAGGAATCGTCTTACAGCAATGGAAGAAGGCCCTCAATCGCCGGGCGGCTCAGGACAAAAAGAGATCCAGATCTCTTCAGCCGCGCGGCGATTGATTCGCTTCCGGTCCAGGGTCAGCCCCGCGCGGACTCCCGCGCCATCTCGGCCGTTTCCGCAGGATCCATGCCGACGTCCTTGCCGCCGTTCGCGGCGTCCTTCCCGTTGTACGCCTCGAGCCTGTTGTACAGGGTCTTGAGGCTCACGCCGAGAATCTCGGCCGCCTTACGCTTCACGTGCCCGCAGTACACCAGCGTGGCCATCGTGACCCGACGTTCCACTTCCTCGAGTGGCGTGCCAACGCGGATGGTGATGGTCGTGCCATCGTCACTCTTCGGAGTGGGATCCGAAACCGCGACGTCACACTCGATGACGTCATCCGCCATGATGTACGCACGCTGCACGTAATTCCGCAGCTCGCGCACGTTGCCCGGCCAGTTGTGCTGGTACAGGCGAACAAGCGCATCGCGCGAGAAGCTCTTGCTGGTGCCCTCGATCCGATTCAGCTCGTCCAGGAAGTACTGGGCGAGTTGTTCGATGTCCGTGCCACGCTCTCGAAGCGGCGGCAGGCGGATCGGAAACACGTTCAGACGGTGATACAGGTCCTCGCGCAGCTTGCCGTCCGCGACGGCCTTCTCGGGCTCGCGATTCGTCGCCGCGACGACCCTCACGTCCGTCGAAATCAGCTGCGTGCCGCCGACGCGCATGAACTGGCCCGTCTCCAGCACGCGCAGCAGTTTCACCTGCAGCTCCATCGGCATTTCGGTGATCTCGTCCAGGAAGATCGTGCCGCCGTTGGCGCGCTCGAAGAAGCCTTTGTGCTGACGATCCGCGCCAGTGAAGCTGCCACGCTCGTGTCCGAAGAGCTCGCTCTCGATGAGCTGCGGAGCCACGGCGCCGCAGTTGAGCGGCAGGAACGGCGCCTCGCGACGTCGGCTGAGCTCGTGGATCGTGGAAGCCGCGAGCTCCTTGCCGGTGCCGCTCTCGCCAACGAGCAGCGCGGTGGCCGAAGTCGGCGACACGCGGCTCAGCTGGTCGTACAGCACCTGCATGCGCTGGGAGCTGCCGAGGATCTTCCCGAACCGACCGAGCTTGCGCAGGGCGTCGCGCAGCTCTCCGATTTCGTGCTGAAGCGCGGAAGTCTTCTTCGCGTGGCGGAGCACCGCCTGCACGCGCTCAAGATCCGCGGGCTTCACGAGGTAATCGCTGGCGCCGGCGCGCAACGCCGCGACGGCACTGTCCACCGTGGCGTGGCCCGTGACGATGATCACCTCGGTGGCTTCGGGCTTCTCCAGCTCGCTCACGAGCTCGATGCCTTCGCCATCGGGGAGACGCAGATCCGTCAGCAGTACATCCGGCCTCTGCCGTCCCAGCTCGATCCGGGCTTCTCGCAACGACTGCGCGCGGGCGACTGTGAAGCCTTCCATTTTCGCGACTTCCTGCAGCCACTCCACGACATCCGGGTCGTCATCGACTATCAAAGCGTGTGCCATTTCTTCCTCATCAGACCTGAATGCGGGCACCACTGTAATGCCGGCCCGCTGATGCCTTAAATGTCGCTCGCTCCCGACAGGAACGATTGGTGCTCGCCTCGCTGGCCGATCTGGCTTGCGAATGAGACATGAATGAATTGGGCAATCGGACTTTTGTCGATCGGCGCGGTGGTCCTGGGAACGTCGCTCGATCGGCGCAGACTGCGCGAGCGACAGAGGCTACCACGCCCTGAAATTCATCGCTGGGAGGAAGAAGGAGGAGCCGTGCCGGTGAGCCGGGCGCGAACTGCGGCTCAGACCGAGCGCTCGACGAACTGACGACGCGACGACCACGAACGTCAGCGTGTGCGTTCGAAAGAGCGCACGCGTACGAGTCGCTATTCCCCACTGCCTGCCTCATCGAAGGCGAGTTCCCCATGTTTCCCCGACGTTGATCCCGCGCTTGTTGATCCGTGTTAATCCCGGGCCCCGTTCTCTCGCGGCCCGAAACGGGAACAACGCTTCAGACGCCAAAGTGCTTCATCGATCCCGCATCATCTTTGCATCATCTTTGCGTTGCCTTCGCCCCACACCTGATGCGTAAAAAAGAAATACCAGTCACCGTGCAAGGTAAAAAGTTCTTGGCGGTTCACGCGGCTGTACTTTTTACACGCTGCGGCTAGTGGGTTTCGAGAGCGAAAACGCTGGATGCGCGGGCTGCGGCACCTCCAGGCGGCGGTCAGACCGCGTCGCGCGGCTCCGGTTTCCCCGCTCGCAGCGGCGGCCAACGCCGCCTTCCACCGCATGGAAGCGGTGTCGCAAAGCCCTGAGAAATCGAGCGTAGTTGTAGCGTTCAAGATGCAAGCTCTTGTTTTGTACCCGTGACTTCGCGACCGGTGCGGCAGCGTCCGAGCCCACATTTGCCGCCGCGCTCGCGAACGCTCGCGCCTTTGCGGCACTGCAGTCCGCGATCTGCCCTGAGCAAGCTCGAGCATGAACCGTGCCTACGGCGGGTTTACTGGCATGCCCGTTGCATCTTTCTTTTCGCGTGCTGTGAGAGCACGTCGATTTTGCATCGACGCCCCCTGCGGGCGGAGAAGCTGACCGAAGACCCCCCGTTTGGCGGGCTGTGGTGCGACCAGCCCGCTATTTTTTTATTGGAAAAAATCGCCGTCCTGGCGATTTTTTCGAGACCCTACACGGAGGACCGCGGGCAAAAAGCGTGGTTTTTGCCCGCTGCCGCGGCGCGTGGCTGTCGCCCGCGTTCAGTCGCGCACGGATTTAGGCGGGGCGGGGTGTGCGCCCGACTACCTCACGTTGCCAACTCGCCCGCCCAACTGCACGGGGCGCCAACTCGCCGGCTGACTACACGGGGCGGGTTAGGCGCTGGATGAGGGGGACGAAGGAGTCGAAGTCGACTGGTTTGGCTACATGGAGGTCGAAGCCTGCGTCGATGGCGGTTTCTATGTCGGCGCGGGAGGCGTAGCCGGTGAGCGCGATGGCTACGATGTTTTCGCGCGAGGGGAGAGCGCGGAGTTTGCGGACGAGGGAGTAGCCGTCTTCTTCTGGCATTCCTATGTCGGTCACGATCACGTCGAAGTGGAGATCCTGCTCGTGAAGGTGAGCGAGAGCTGCGCTGACGCAGTCGCCTACTGTCACGTTCGCGCCTTCTAATCGGAGCGTCTCCGCGACTACTGCGCGTGCATCGGCTTCATCGTCGACTACCAGGATTGAAAGACCGCTGAGTCTTCGCTTGCCGGCTGGCGCGGCGTGCTGCAGGTCGGGGGACTGCGTGCCGTCCCGCGTCTCGAGTCGAGCCAAGGGTAACGTCACGGTGAAGACGGACCCGCGGTCTCTGCCTTCGCTTTCGGCGGCAACGCTCCCGCCGTGGAGCGCAGCGATCTCGCGCACCAGCGTCAGGCCAAGCCCAAGTCCGCCGGCGCTGCGAGTGGTCGAGCTGTCCCCCTGCGTGAAGCGATCGAACACATGAGGAAGGAGATTCGGGTCGATCCCCTGCCCCGAGTCCGCGACGCTGAGCTCCACCTGTTCCGCACTCTCCCGTACGCGCACGACGACATTCCCGCCACGCGGCGTGAACTTCGTTGCGTTCGACAGAAGATTCGAAATCACCTGCATCAGCCGATCGGGATCGCCCACGACGGTGCCGGAGCCCGAAGGCTCGAACGAAATACTCAGCCCCTTCGCCTCCGCCGCGGGGCGAGCCGCATCGACCGCCATCGCCGCGAGCGTGGACAGCTTCACCTGCCGCAGGGAGATTCGCAGCTTGCCCATGCCGATGCGGCCGAAATCCAGCAGGTCGTTGACCATCTTGAGCTGGGCCCGGGCGCTCTGCTCGATGCGCGGCGTGATGGCCGCGACTTCCGGATCGTGCGCGCGCTTCACCGCGAGGATGCGATTCCACCCGAGGATCGCGTTGAGCGGCGAGCGCAGCTCGTGCGACACGACCGAAAGGAATTCGTCCTTCGTCCGGTTCGCGGCTTCCGCGGTCGCGCGCGCCTGGCGTTCCGCCGCGAGCTCCCGCTCGAGCGCCGCGACTCGAAGCGCCAGCGCTTCTCGCGTCTCCACACTCTCTCCAGCCTCTTCGCCGGAACCGCTCTGCTCCTGATGAGTTCTTCTCATGCAATTTTCACGGGGCTCTGTCACCTGTGTCCGTTGTGTCGCGTCGAGACGACTGGCTGGGCGTTCTTACACGTGATTGCAAGTTGTCCCGCCCGTACGCGCACGACCGCGCACACGACATGCGTCCGAATCGCTGCAAATAGGCCTCGGGCAAGCGATTCACGAACTGGCCAAAGACTGGCATGCCTGTTGCTTTGAATTGAAACGATACTGAACGCCGTCGCGGAAGGTTCCTCAACAGATGACTCAAGCCGGATTAGGGCTGCGCCTGAAGCAGCAACTCACCCTGACCCCGAGACTGCAACAGTCCGTGAAACTTTTGCAGCTCTCTGCGCTGGAATGTGTGCAAGAACTGAACCAGGCCATCGCGCAGAATCCTTTCCTGGAAGAGCAGCAACCCGAGGGCAGCCGCGAGGACGGCGAGGTGAGCGCGGCCGAGGAACGCTCCTCGTCGTCGGATGAGCTCGACTTCCCTTCATCGTCGGGCTCCGGCAGCGGCGGGGGTGAAGATGCGCCGGACTGGACGGAGTGGACCGCGTCGCCGTCGACGTTGCGCGACAGCTTGCGCGAGCAGCTCCTTCTGCTCGGTCTGAGTGAGCGCGACTATGCGCTCGCGAATCTCATCGTCGACGCGCTCGACGAAGACGGTTACCTGCGTCAGCCGCTCGAAGAGCTCGCGGCGTTCACGGGCGTGCTTGAGCCAGGAGAGCTCGAAACGGCGTTGCGCATCGTGCAGACGCTTGAGCCGAACGGCATCGCGGCGCGCAGTCTCGGCGAGTGTCTGTCGTTGCAGATCCAGGCGATGGATCGCAACGAGCCGGGTCGCGCACTCGCGCTGGACATCGTGAATACCAAGCTGGATCTGCTTGCGGCTCGCGATCACAGCAAGCTGCAAAGTGCCCTGCGATGCTCGGACGCCGAGCTGCGCGAGGCGCTGGAGCTGATTCGCAGTCTCGATCCGCGTCCGGGATCGAAGGTCGGCACCTTCGAGCCGCGCGCGATCGTTCCGGACGTCATCGTCCGGAAGGAAAAGAAGAAGTGGGTGGTGAGCATCAACTCGGCCATCTATCCGCGCATCCGCGTGAACCAGCAGTACGCGGACTGCTTCCGGCACGCGCGTGACGGGGAGACGACGCTACTCGCGCAGCATCTGCAGGAAGCTCGCTGGCTCGTCCGCAACCTGGAACAGCGTTTCCTCACGATTCAGCGCGTGGCGGAAGCGGTGGTCGCTCGGCAGAAGAACTTCTTCGAGTACGGCGATCTTGCGATGAGGCCGCTCACGCTGCGCGAGATCGCGGATGAGCTGGGCTTGCACGAATCGACTGTGTCCCGTGCGACGAGCCACAAGTACATGGCGACGCCGCGCGGTGTCGTGGCGTTCAAGCGATTCTTCTCGCGCCAGCTTGCCACGACGAGCGGTGGCTCCTGTTCGGCGACGGCGATTCGCGCGTTGCTTCGCGAGTTCATCGCGGCTGAGGACCGGCGCAATCCGTTGTCGGATGTGCAGCTCACTGAGCTTCTCGCCGATCGCGGCGTGAAAGTGGCGCGGAGAACGGTGACGAAGTATCGGCGATCCATGCAGCTTCCGGCGGTGGATTTCCGGCGCGCGTAACTAGCTCCTTTCGGGAGCGGTTTCTGCCGCGGCCCTTTCGCTGAGTTTGGCTGAGTAGTAAGAAAAAGCCCGCCCGGTTTGCGCCGGGCGGGCTTTTTCGTGGGCGTCGATGGGTTGCCGGACGACGCTTACTCCTTGCGTCGCTG
>Ga0182742_1000829_pt1 | contig 44802 bp, 47 predicted proteins | sample eDN5th37CBELigMG_FD_128880 | JGI IMG/M metagenome (GOLD analysis project Ga0182742, IMG submission 128880) | Enriched Miracle-Growth compost microbial communities from Emeryville, California, USA - eDNA 5th pass 37_C BE-Lig MG (version 2)... ... | reverse complement strand
TTTTTCTGTTAAACTCATGCCAACTCGGTGTTCTTCCCAATTTTCTTTTCAGTCTTTTTAGCAAAACTTTATTTTGCATTCGAACAGTGGAATGCTAGTTAATGAGGTGGATTTTAACAGGAGATTCTTTTTGCGCTTGTGATGTTAAAATGAAAATTTCTGACACAAACCCAGATTTGGTGAAAATAAACATTTCCAATCCGTTTGATAAAAAGTGCCTAGGCATGGTATAAGTGTAAAGGAAGCAGGACATTCTGCTTTTTAATTTTGAGAGAAAGGTTGACCTAGTATCTCATAATGAGAGGATTTGAATGTAAAGATGATAGATAATTTTTGGCGTGATTTACCACGACCTTTTTTTATACTAGCACCAATGGAAGAAGTGACGGATGTTGTTTTTCGGCATGTAGTAAGTGAAGCAGCCAGACCTGATGTGTTTTTTACAGAGTTTACAAATAGTGAGAGTTATTGTCATCCAGAAGGAATCAATAGTGTTCGTGGGCGTTTAACTTTTACAGAGGATGAACAACCAATTGTAGCCCATATATGGGGAGATAGGCCTGAAAATTTTAGGAGAATGAGTATTGGTATGGCTGAGTTAGGATTTCGGGGGATTGATATCAATATGGGCTGTCCTGTACCTAATGTGACACAGAATGGGAAGGGAAGTGGCCTTATCCGTCGTCCAGAAGTGGCAGCGGATTTAATACAAGCAGCAAAAGCAGGAGGCTTGCCCGTAAGTGTAAAGACAAGGCTTGGTTACAGTGATGTAGATGAGTGGCAGGGCTGGCTTACACACATATTGAAACAAGACATTGTTAATCTTTCCATTCATCTGCGTACAAGAAATGAAATGAGCAAAGTAGATGCTCATTGGGAACTAATCCCGGAGATTAAGAAACTTCGTGACCAAGTGGCACCAGATACACTTTTGACGATTAATGGGGATATTCCTGACCGTCAAACTGGCTTGGAGCTTGCTCAACAATATGATGTGGATGGAGTGATGATTGGGCGTGGGATTTTCAATAATCCATTTGCCTTTGAAAAAGAGCCGAAAGATCATAGCAGTAAAGAATTACTTAATCTCTTACGATTGCATATGGATCTCCATGATAAATATTCAAGTTTAGGGCTGCGTTCGTTCAAGGCTCTTCATCGCTTTTTTAAGATATATGTCAAAGGGTTCCGAGGGGCAAGTGAATTAAGAAATCAGTTGATGAATACAGAGTCAACCGATGAGGTGCGTGATTTGCTTGATCACTTTGCATCAAAGAATCTTCATGGAATGGGAGAACAGTAATTGTCCCCATTCATGGTAAAAGTGAAGCAGGATGTTAAATCAGTTGTTCCCAAACAGTTGAAGTTTATACTAAGCAGTTAATTGGCTGGTGTGCAGGAGATGTTGAACTGGACTCACTCCAGCCAGTTTTTTCTTTGTATGCTTGTTAGCGGAGTATTTATACTAGGTTATGAATTTGTAAATTAAAAGTACGCAAATGGAGAAAATCATTCTGTTAACTGAGGGGGGAGTGAATGCCTAATATTTATATTGTTGGAGGATATATTATATTAGCTCTCATTATCACTTTTTTGGAACATATTTTTTATCGATTGCGCTGGCATAATAAATTGATTTTATCTTTTAAACAGATATTTGAGGTTCCTTATACAATGGTTCATGAATTCTCCCATGCCTTTCTTGCATTAGTTACTTCTGGGAAAGTATATAAAATGACTTTGCATTATGATTTATCAGGTTCGGTCCTAAACAGCACAAGTAATTGGTTAGCTAGAGTTTTAACTACATATGCAGGTTATACAGGTCCGTGTTTAGTTTCTTATTTACTTTATTACTTTTTACAAAATAAGCTCTATGATTACATATTAATTAGCTTTTTAATTATGGCAATTGTTTCGTTTATTTTTATTCGAAATTGGTATGGCTTTATATGGTTGAGTGGGTTTATTTCATTATTAATCTATTGTGGTCTTTCAAAAAATGAACAGTTAATCATGCATAGCATGATGTTTTTAAGTGCTATCGTATTAGTGGGTACGGTGTATAGTGGTTATCGTGTTTTATTAATTAGTTTTAAGGAACCTAGGGAAAATCATGATGCATCTATATTAGCAAAATATACTTTTCTGCCAGCACAATTTTGGGGAGTTATTTTTTGTGCTCAATCATTTGCTAGTGGAATAATTATTGTTTTAAAGTTTTTAGTCTAATAAAACTTTATATAAAGGAACGAAAGGGAATAGAACGTAAGGGAGAAATCGAATATGAAATTGGGTCTGGTGCTTGCTGGCGGAGGTGGAAAAGGCTCCTATCAGATGGGGGTTATAAAAGCGATGGAGCACATTGGGTTAACTAAGTATATTCAAGGTGTGGCTGGTACATCGGTCGGCGCTTTAAATGGGGCGCTGTTATTAAATGGTGATATAGAAAGGGCTTGTCAGGTATGGGAAAATATTTCACCAAATAAAATACTATCGATAAAAGGCCGTACTTTGATTGAAAAATTAAAGGGAACACCGCTTGAAAAAATGCATGATAAGCTAGAAATATATAGTAAAAGACTTGAGGATTATGGTGTATTTTCACGTAAAGGAATGGTCTCATTAATTGAGGAATCGGTGGATTTACATCAGCTTTCAACATGCGACATTCCCTTTTATGCAACATGTGTTGAATTTCCTTCAATGACCCAAACGTATTTTCAACTAAATAGACAGAAACCGCAACTCATTCAATCTATGTTACTTGCAACATCCGCTATTCCGGTTGTTTTTCCCCCAGAAGAAATTGAAGGAAAACTTTATATTGATGGTGGAGTGAAAGATAATGTTCCAATTGCGCCGCTTTACAAAATCGGTTGCAATCCTATTATCGTTATCCCTCTTGACCGTTCATACATTTTGAATCGTTCTTTATATCCAGACGCTAGTATTTATGAAATTGTTCCTCAAAATAGCCTAGGTCATATCGTTTCGGGTACATTGCAATTTAATAGAGAAGTTGCAAAACGACATATGCAAGATGGATATAACGATGCGATGCGTATTCTCAGACCTGCCTTTTCTATGTTGCAACATGAGCAATCCGTTTTCAAATCAGTACAAAAAATGGCATATAATGAACAAGCCTTTCAAAAGATTCATACAAAAAATACGCTTGAGTTTCAAAAAGGTATTTCAAATTTACAAAATAAAATTCAAGGAGGCTATAGGAAATGAACAAGCTATCCGTTCTACAACTTGACCATTTGACACAAGGAGAACTAGCCCTTTTAACATTTGAATGTATGAGCGCTCTCTCATCTTCAGAGGCCAAATGGAGAGAGCTAAAAGAACAAGGAAAACTAACAAGACTGTTTAGAAGTTTGAACGGGAAAAATAATACTTTACGAATGGCGATGCATGAAAATTTCATTACTGCTCAAAAAAACGCGATGAACATTATTGGTCAACTTGTCAAGGGACAAACCCTATCATTTAGTGTAATCAGTTCGTTACATGAAAAGGTCTTGCAGTTACAACTGGAAAACGACCGAAAGTTTTTCTCTCTCTATCAAACATTAGAAATGATGTATGAAGAGAGTGCTGAAAAGTTCAAACAGCTCCATTCACGCATGTATCAACTCGAAAAAAAAGTAAGTTTAATCGATTGGCGTCAATCTTTATCATATATGACGTATCATAGCATTCCTTATAAACAACTTCGTCCAGAGGAAAAAGTTGTTTGTGCGGTCAATGATTTTTATCATGCAACAAAAGGAAATTGGCAGCAAGAGGATGAAAAATATTTAGAATATATGTTATTAGATTTACAGCTAGATAAACCGATAATATCTGCTCATTTTTATGAACGACTTTCGCAAAACAAAGCATTATTTGAACGACTACGAAGTGGAATCCAACTAGCACATCCTATAGATGCTGCTATATATGGAGAAGAACCGCTCATTTTACTTTTAAATCAACAGCGTATTTCTTTACATAGACAAAAAGCACAAAGAAAAATTCCATCAATAGAGCTTGCTATGCAACTTTTAACGCAACTCGCTATTATTGAGCAAGCTAGCCGTGTTCCAATCGGGTATGAACTTGTTTTAGCGTCAATTCCACATGTAAATGACCGTCTTCGCATTAATCGTACGCTGCACTTAGAAGGGGGAATCCCTTTAGACCAATGTCCCTCTATTACGAACAATACACCTGTAACCGTGAGTGTCTATCATTCATTACAAGAAGCGAATACATTAAAAAAAGCACTTGAACAAAACAAGTGCCAGGTACATCTTATGGAAGTTTTCTGATTTTATCCATTATCGTCTTACGCTCTCGCTGGAATTCTTCTTCTTCTAAAATTCCTTTTTGATACAGTTCACTTACTTTTTCCAACTCATCGTATAATTCCAGCTTTGTTGGAGTCGATGTTGTTACTGGCTGCTCATTGTATGTCACATGTTGGGCAGCTTCTCTTTTTATTTCCCTATAACCAGATAAACGTTTGAAGTCTTGTAAAATTTCAGCATAACTGAAGCCCCAAGCTTCACGATATTTATCTGGACTAACTACACGATATTGTCCAACTACTTTATTATGCTGAAATTTCCAATCATCATAGACTTTTAACGTATCCCAGAATACTTCTTTATCAGCAACTGGTAATCGCCAGTTAATTAAAGACATTGTATCTGCCCTCGCAATCCTCTATTATTTTACATTATTATACCAAAAAGAAAGCGGGGACTACTATATCTAGGCTGTAGCTTAAGAGGAAGTTTGCGGAACCAATACGTGTGAAATAACTTTAGGGAGAGAAGAACAGTTTGTTATTTAATACTATTTTTAATCGTGTCTAGGAATTATACGTTTAAAAGGAAGACTAAAAGTTTGTTTTTTATGTTTTATTACATTGATGGTGTTAATGGCATTCATTCCTTTAATGTATAGGCTTTGTTAAAGTACTGTGTTGATAAGCCAGCTTTTTGACTCATTCGTGTGAAAAGGACTTTTCACACGGATGAGTCAAATATCTAGCGTAAGAACCATGTTTACTACCCGCACATGAGAGAAAAAGAATTCCTATGTCGATTTAATAAGTTGGATATATATATATTAACATTGACAAATAATAAAATAGATTGTTATCATTTATATGATAATGATAATGATTATCATTATCGATTTGGTGTGCGAGAAGTAAAAGGGGAGAGAGAAATGTTCGTACAAATTCGTAAATGGATAGTGACAGAAGGCAATGCTGATAAGGTGATTGAGCGTTTTAAAAAGAAGCCAGATCAAGGACCATCATTAATAGAGCAGAGAGAAGGCTTTCTAGGCCGCGAATTACTGGTAAAAAATGTTCGTCGTGGTGAAGAAGAGGTATTGATGATTGTTCGCTGGGAATCAGAAGAGGCTTGGAAGGCGTGGGAAAAAAGCCCAGAGCATATTGCAGGACATAAAAATAAAATGAAAGAGCATGGAGGCAAACCGCCTAAGCCTGAATATGTAATCTCTACAGAGCATGGCAGCTATAAAGTTGTTGAATAAATGAATGTATATATTGATACATACACTTCTGAAAATGTAGAGGGATATGTGTTGCTAAAAGTTAAGTTGAATAGTTGCAGATGGTATCAAGAATTTACAGAATCCTTGACGTACTCTCAGCTTTAAGAAGAGTCATACCGAGACATTTGATCTCGGTATGGCTTTTTTACATGTAAAACTGGCAAGGTTCTTTTTCTCCCCGTTAATTAATAAGCCCAAAAGCTTCATAATAACCATAGTGTAGGAAAAATTCAAAAAAGTAATGATATAACGTCTAATGATAGTATTTTTACGTAAGAATATAATGAGCTGTATTGACAATAAGAAGGGAGAAAAGTACATGTTTCTAAGAGAACTGGCAAAAAAAGGTATAATCACCATTAATTATTATAAGGATGGATTAACACAGACATGTAAAGGTCATGTTTGCAACCTTAATATAAATCAACAAACACTTTCATTAAAAGGAGAGAACCAACAGGTCTATTCCATTCATTTTTCTCAAATTAAGGAAATTTGTTAACAGCTTACTTAACTGTCTGCAAAACAAAAGTGACTCAAAAGGGAAAAACCTTTGAGTCACTTTTGTTATAGGTGGACATCCAATAGGTTAAGGTCATTTAACCATGTGTGGACATAATCAATAAATTTTTTGCGGCAGGGGACATATTGGGTTTTGTTGCTATACCTATAAAATCAAGTAAACCAGATGTTTTCTATACATAAGGATGCTTTTATCTTTTCTATAGTTTTGGGAATGAACCTTTCAAACTGCTCGTAACTGTTTGTTATTTATCAACACTTCCCATTTTTGGTTTAAATACGAAATAGGAGGCTATGATGAAAGCTGTAATCAACCCTGTCAAAAGAAGCTGGGACCTCATAGATTGAATAAAAGCCATTGAAATTAAAATAATGGCAATTCCAATGATTGTTAGATAGGTTAAGTAAGGAAACATCCACATTTTTAATTTTAGAGCCTCAGGATTCTCACGCTCCATTTTTTTACGCATTCGTAATTGTGAAACTGCTATAACTAAATATACAAGTAGTGCAACGGCTCCAGAAGAGTTGACTAGAAATAAAAAGACAGTATCTGGTGAATAATAATTCATCACGACAGCTATATAAGAAAAGAATGTTCCAGCGAGAATCGCATTCAGCGGCACCCCTTTTTTAGTTAGTTTCAGCAACCTTTTTGGGGCCTCGCCTCTTTGAGCTAATGAATATAACATTCTTGAAGTGGTATAAAGTCCTGAGTTCAGGCAAGATAATACAGCAGTTAATACGATTAAGTTCATGATTTGTGCTGCTGCAGGAACCCCTATATATTCTAAAACAGCTACAAATGGACTTGTTAGAATGCTTGCGGAATTCCATGGTAAGAGCGTAACAACTACCGCTATTGAACCGACATAAAATACTAGAATTCTCCAAATAACAGAATTGGTCGCTTTCTGGACAGATTCCCTTGGGGTTGATGATTCTCCTGCTGCAATTGCAACAATTTCTGTGCCCATAAAGGAGAAGATAACAATGACAATCCCTAGTAGAACAGATCCAAAACCATTTGGCATAAATCCTCCATTTCCAGTTAGATTGGCCAATCCAGCGGCTTCAGTACTTGGAGCAATTCCAAAAATAAATGAAAGGCCAATAATTAGGAATAAAATAATGCTGATAACTTTAATTAAGGAGAACCAGTATTCAAACTCACCGAAAGATTTAACGGAAAAGATATTGGTTAGTGTTAATAATACGGTAAGAACTAGACTAGTCAGCCAAAGAGGAATATCGCTAAACCAATATTGAAGGATTGCGGCACCTGCTATGGCTTCAATTGCAATGACAACTACCCAGAAAAACCAATAGAGGTACCCAATCGTAAAACCAGCCCATGGCCCAATGGCATCATAGGCATACTGTGAAAAAGAGCCGCTTGTTGGATTAATAGTAGCCATTTCTCCTAACATCCTCATAACGAAGATGACGATTAGACCTGCGAGGGAGTAAGAAATAATTGCTCCCGGACCTGTAGCATGAATAACAGCACCGCTGCCAATGAACAATCCAGCCCCAATTACCCCGGCAATGGCAATCATACTCATATGACGAGTCTTTAAACCTTGTTGAAGATTTTGTTCATAGTTGTGCATATAATGCCTCCTTATAACAACGGAATTTTCAAAGCATTATTTTTATTCTATTGTGGGGACACGTATTTTCCATTAGACAGAAAGTAAAAAGGATAGGGCAATAAAATAGCATATGGTTAAATTTCTATATATGTCCTTTTTAATATTTCGACATATACTAGTAGATATTTGACTCATCTAAGCGATATGGTCATGAAACGAGAGGAAAAAACTCGTTTTCTCCTCTCGTTTCATGACCATATCGCAACCTTTCAGCTCCGCTTAAAGGCGTGTGAAAAGGACTTTTCACACGGACGAGTCAAATATCTGGCGTAAGAACCATGTTTACTACCCGCACATGATAGAAAAAGAATTCCTATGTCGATTTAATAAGTTGGATATATATCTTGCTTATATCGTATGTAATAAATCTATAAACTATTTAAGGATAATGGTCAATGACAATAGAATGTTTCCTATTATAAATGATAATCTTATAAATGATAATCCGTTTAAATTTCTACCTATTTGTAATGGAAGTACTTCCTTGCTGTGTAAATAATCAAAATGTAGCTTAAAAGGAATTAACTAGTATTTAAATAAGCCTTTTATGTAAAAGAGAGTAAAAAATGACATCCATTTGGAGGTCATTTTTTATTTTCCAGAATGATATCGTTTATTCCAACAATCAACAAACCTTAACAAAAAAGCCATTGAATTTTAATATTTTCTTGTTATAATTCATGTATATTATTCCTGTTAAGGAGAGCGGTATGGGAAAAACATGTAGATTTGTTGTTAATGCCGTCGGAAAAGGCGGAGAAACCTACTATACTCATTTTAGTACGAAACAAGAATTGGATAAATGGGTTTTAGAAAACCAAGATAAATTATCAATGGATGAGTTGAAGATTGTTGATAAAAATAAGCAAAGGAATCCACTATTGAGATTGTTCAACCTATAAAATATAAAGAGAAACGCCATTCTTAAGGAATGGCGTTATTATTTTACTTTTGGCTGAAGAGCCATGTCCTTTACTTCTTTGCTCAATGATTTTAACAGACTGATTGTCATCAGTATCATGATGACGGAAAATGGCAAAGCAGCAATAATCATGGTATTTTGCAGTGCCAGTAGTCCTCCTGAATATAAAAGTACCAAAGCCGTAGCAGTGAGTAAGATACCCCAGATAACTTTTAAACCATTTGATGGATTTTGGGAACCGTTTGAGGACATCATTGCCAATACATAGGTACCTGAATCTGCTGATGTGATAAAAAAGAAAGCGACTAGAATGATTGCTACAATGGACATGACGGTTCCCAGTGGATAATTTGCAAACACCCCGAATAAGGATTCTTCTAATGCTAACGCTGAAACGACTGCATCCCCTTTGGCTTCTATTGCGATGGCTGAACCTCCAAACGACGCGAACCAAAAAAAGCCGATAATGGATGGGATAAGCAATACACAGAAAACAAATTCTCTTATACTTCTTCCTTTTGATACCCTGGCGATAAAGATTCCGACAAAAGGGGACCAAGCAATCCACCAAGCCCAATAAAATATTGTCCAAGCATTAATCCATGCCCGATTCTCTTCATTTAGCGGAGCAAGTCTAAAGCTCATTTTAGGCAGGTTTTGTAAATACTCCCCGATGGTATCCGTAAAAATATTTAAGATAAATAATGATGGGCCAACAAAAAACATGATTGCCAGCAAAAGAAATGCAAGAGCCATATTGGCATTAGATAAGATTTTTATGCCTTTGCCAAGTCCTGATAATGCTGAAGTAATAAATAGAATGGTCACAATGATAATAATAATGACCTGGGTTAAAAAATTCGATGGAACGCCAAAAAGATAGGAAAGACCTCCGTTAATTTGGGATGCACCAAAACCAAGGGTTGTTGCAACACCGAAAATCGTTGAGAGAATAGCAAGGATATCGATGAGTTTACCTGTTTTCCCTTTTGCACGCTCACCAAGGATAGGTTTTAAAGTGGCACTGATTAATCCAGGTTCATTTTTTCGAAAACTAAAATAGGCCAAAATGAGACCGACGATGCCATAAATCGCCCATGCATGCAGTCCCCAATGAAAGTACGTAAAACGCAAGGAATCCTTTATGGCTTGTGCGGTACCGATTTCACCGGTAGGAGAGCTGATTGCATAATGACTAAGAGGTTCTGCCGATCCATAAAATACGAGCCCAATCCCCATTCCAGCGCTAAAAAGCATGGCAATCCAAGAGGCCCGTGTGAATTCGGGCTTATCATCCTGTTTGCCTAGTTTAATTCGGCCGACAGGTGTGATAAATAAATATAAACAAACTAAAAGAAATATGGTAACAATAATTAAATAATACCAGCCAAAAGCAGTTGAAATGAAAGACTGCATGTTAGCTGTTACATTTTCAAGTGTATTGGGAGCAACAATTCCAATAACAACAAGTAATAATAATATGGCTGCTGAGTAAATGAATACGGGTGTAAGTTTTTTCATTGTTCAATAAACTCCTATCTGGACTCTTCTCAAAAAAGTACATTTCTAGTATGTAACAATCCTTCGAACATATTCTATTTCCTGTTTCGAAGGTCCAATAGAGACCCAATCGTATCTATATTAATCATCCTATCCGTTCACTGTAAACGCTTCACAAATGTTAAAAAAATGTTCACATAGAAAGAAGCAAAAATAAGATACAATGATTACATTGAAAGTTATTGTGAAATATTGAACAAAAATGTGTTTTACTCATACTATTAAGCTTGACTTGCCCCTGATTTCCATCTCAAAAGAGAAAGAGTAGAGTTAAGCTTAGATTAGGAAAGGGGATATATTATGGCTGGGCTATCTATTAGTGCACTACTCATACGATTCACTCTAGGAGGATTAGCGGTAGTGATATCTACGCTGGTAGCTAGAAAGCTAGGTGAAAAAGCCGGAGGTATTTTTGCGGCATTCCCAGCAGTCTACTTAGCGGCATTATTGACTGCAAGCCTGGATTTTGGCGGTGCTGAACTGGTTAATTATTCCATCCTATTGTCTAAGGGAGCTATGGTTGGCATGACAATCAACATCGTCATTGCTATTATTGCAGGATATCTTTTGCCTAGAAAAGGTTGGAAGAAAGGATTAGCTCAAGCAGTCGGCTGTTGGTTTATCATTTCAATGGCAGTGGTAGTGTTAATATCCTATTAATTAAGGTTGAAAATAGTGAAGTAATGGAATTTACTGCAAAAGAAAAGGTGTGTGTATATGAATACTAAAGATTTGCTTATTCGTTTCTTATTAGGAGGAGCTGCAGTCATGTTGAGTTATTTGGTCACCGTTATTTCTCCTTGGAAAATTCTTGCTGGTATTTTTGCGGCATTCCCAGCAGTCATGATTACTGCCGTATTAATGATGGGAATTGTGTCAGGTTCAAAAAATGCTGCAAAAGTAGCCAATGGTTCTGTATATGGTATGATTGGAGGGGTTGTTTGTGTAGCTACCGTATGGGTTACACTGACAATCAGCAATAATTGGCTGTTTAGTATCTTTTTAGGTCTGGTTTTATGGCTTGTCAGTTCTATTGCTGTTTCAATAGCCAGAGAGCGAATGAAGAATATTCATTTGAAATATGTTAAAAATATAGTTGGACAAATGAGAGAAGTGCAAATTCGTCATAATAAATAAAAAATCCAAAAGAAGGTGCCTATCATCAGGCACCTTCTTTATTAATGTAATTGCAGCACTAAATTATTACTATAGTCGAGAGAAAACTGCTGAAATGCTTCTGTGGCAGGACATAGATAACGATTTTTAACACAGGCCATACAAATAGCAGGGCTTGCTAATGGATGGTTAATGGACAATACTTTGAGGTTATGGTTGTTGAGCAATAAGGATCGCGGCATTATGGTTATGCCGAAATTAATAGCTGCTAAACCGGCGATTACATCTGCTTCATCCATTTCACAAGATATTTGAGGGATAAATCCCGCACTTTCAAATAATTTGTCTATGATACGGCGCATATCACTGCTTTGATTAAATAATATAAAGGGATATGATGCCGTATCTTTTATATCAATACTGTCAGAGTGTGCAAGAGGATGATTATGGGACATGACGACAACGATTTCCTGTTTAAATAATGGTATAAACTCAATTTCCGGTTCATCATCATCCATGAACGTAAATGCAATATCTACTTTTCCAGTCTTTAAATCTTGGAAAATGTTTTTCGTTAAGCCTTGACTTAACGTAAACCTTACATTTTTATATTCAACCTTCTGGGAAAAGGCTTGAATCATATTTGGAATAGAATGAGGTCCAAGATGGTACATAAAAGCTACATCAACTACTCCCCTTGAAGGACAAGTAATGTCGTGTAATTTCTTTTCCCCCTTTTCTAGTTCATCCAAGGAACGTTCCACATATTGCAGAAAAAAACGACCGTATTTAGTTAGACGAATATTCCGACCATGCTTTTCAAATAAATAGGTTCCCAATTCCTTTTCTAATTCTGAGATTGCATGGCTCAGACTTGGCTGCGTAATCGATAGCTGCTCAGCTGCCTTAGTAAAATGTTCATACCCTGCAAGTACCCGAAAATATTGAAGCTGCTTCAAGTTCATTTCTGCCACGTCCTTTCATTATTTAGAAAAAAGTATGACGTTTAATTGTTTGAATGATGAAAGAAAAATTAAAAAAGACATGATTTAAAAAAATAGTTATTAGCTATAAATTGCAGATATCATATAGGAAAATAGTTATACTATATAACTAGATATTACCACTCCTTACAAGATAAAGTAGTGTCTAAAAACAAAAAGTTTTGTTTTATTTGTGAAAAAGGTAACAACAGAAAATTAATTCATATTCGTTTCGTGATAGTGATTAATTAATGAGAAGATAATGTGAGGAGATAATGAAGTTAATTGAATAATTTTCCTATTAATGATAAAATTAACAAGAATAATAGATAGTCTAATAGAGGGAGTAACTGCCTGTCATTTCAGGATTCATAGCCGTCAAACCGGATTTATCCCGGCTTTGAAAACTTTTTGTTATGTGAGACTCTATAGCTGAGAGAATTTCTAGCTATAGGGTCTTTTTTGTAGGATAAATTTGATTGAATGCTGTTTTGTATTCTAGTAACAAAAGGAAGGGGAAATGAATGAGTCATTACTATCGTAAAACAGCTGAAGAAGTCATGGAGAGCTTAGGAGTAACTAATCAAGGTTTAAGTTCATCTGAAGTAGATCAGAAAAGAACACAATATGGATTTAATGAGCTGCAAGAGGGAAAAAGAAAAAGTACTTTTCACGTATTTCTCGAACAATTTAAAGATTTTCTTGTCATGATTCTACTTGTAGCTGCAATTATTTCAGCTTTTCTAGGCGAAGTAGAAAGTACAATTGTCATTATGGTTGTGGTTATATTAAATGCTATTCTTGGCACTATTCAGCATGTAAAAGCAGAACAGTCCCTTAATAGTTTAAAGGCTCTGTCTTCTCCAACGGCAAAAGTATTAAGAGATGGACAGAAGGTTGAAATTCCTTCGAGGGAAGTCATGGTAGGCGATATACTTACTTTAGATGCGGGTGATTTTGTACCTGCAGATGGAAGAATTATTGAGAATTATAGCCTGCAGGTAAATGAAAGCTCCTTGACAGGTGAGTCGCTGGCAGTTGTAAAAGAGCTGGATGCGATTGATAAAGAAGAAGTTCCTATTGGTGATAAAAAGAATATGGTGTTTTCGGGAAGCTTTGTTACAAATGGACGCGGAACGGCTATAATTACGGACATTGGAATGAACACAGAGATTGGAAAAATTGCCAATCTGCTAGACTCAGCTCAAGAGAAAAAAACGCCGTTACAGGTGACACTTGATCACTTTGGAAAAAGGTTAGCCATTATTATCATCATCATTGCGTTCATCATATTTGGACTAGATATCTTCAGAGGACGTGAGATTGGCGATTCCTTCATGTTCGCTGTATCTCTAGCCGTTGCCGCTATTCCTGAAGCCTTAAGTTCCATTGTAACCATTGTTCTTGCTTTTGGAACACAGAAGATGGCAAAGGAAAATGCCATTATGCGTAAGCTGTATGCGGTAGAAAGTCTGGGCAGTATTTCTGTTATCTGCTCGGATAAAACAGGAACGCTGACGCAAAACAAAATGACGGTTCAGCAAGTGTATGTGGATCAAAAGATTATCCCGCATGACCAGTTAAATCAGGAAAAGCCATTAGAAAAAAAACTCTTGTTAATGGCTTTATTGTGTAATGATTCCGTTACAATAGAGAAAAAAGAAATCGGTGATCCTACAGAAGTAGCCTTAACAAACTTAGGTGAAGAATATGGCCTTGATGAGCTTGTCATTAGAAATCAATATAAAAGGGCTGGAGAACTTCCCTTTGATTCAGATCGAAAGCTTATGAGTACCGTTAATATAATAGATAATAAATATATAATGGTTACAAAAGGGGCGCTAGATGTTCTATTATCCAGAGTGAAGAAAATAGAAACATCTAAGGGTATTATCGACTTTTCTGAAAAACATCGAAAAGAAATAGAAAAAATCAATAAGGATTTTTCTATTCAAGGGTTACGTGTTCTGGCCTTTGCATACAAAGAATTATCCGAGGGCCAGATGGTTAGTTTTGAAGATGAAAATAATTTAATATTTGTCGGTTTAACAGCTATGATGGATCCGCCAAGACCTGAATCCAAGAAGGCTGTGGAAAATTGTATTGCTGCTGGAATTAAGCCGGTCATGATAACAGGGGATCATAAAATTACAGCTTCAGCGATAGCTAAACAAATCGGTATCCTAAAGAACGAGTCTGAAGCAATTGAAGGCGTTGAAATAGAAAAGCTGTCAGATGCGGAATTGAAAGAAAAAGTCAGCAATCTTTCTGTTTATGCGCGTGTTTCCCCTGAGCATAAAATTCGTATCGTAAGAGCCTGGCAGGAAAAAGGCAATAATGTCGCTATGACAGGTGACGGGGTAAATGACGGACCTGCTTTAAAGCAAGCAGATATTGGAATTGCCATGGGAATTACGGGTACCGAGGTGGCAAAGGATGCATCGGCTATGGTTTTAACAGATGATAACTTCTCAACTATCGTAAAAGCAGTTTCAAACGGCAGAAGTATTTACGCCAATATTAATAATTCTATTCGGTTTTTACTTGCTGGTAACACTGCCGGTATTTTATCCGTATTATATGCATCATTGCTAGCTTTACCGGTGCCGTTTGCTCCTGTTCATCTTTTATTTATTAACTTATTAACTGACAGTTTGCCTGCCATTGCTCTTGGACTTGAACCGCATAATAAAAATATAATGAAAGAAAAGCCGAGAGATATTCATGAGCCATTATTAAATAAGCGATTTGCCACTTTAGTTGGGATTGGTGGCTTGTTAATTGCGATTTCAACCTTAACTGCCTTCCATATTGGATTAAAAACAGGAGATGAAGTAATCGCAAGTACAATGGCCTTTGCTACATTATGTTTAGCCAGATTATTCCACGGTTTTAATGTAAGAGCGAAGCAATCCATTTTTCAGATTGGCGTGTTTACGAATAAATATCTTTGGTTTTCTATTATCGGAGGTATCTTTTTATTACAAATTGTCTTAATGCTGCCGCCGCTTATGGGCATATTTGAAGTGGCCCCGTTAACGGGAACCCAATTTGGCTGGATTTATGGGCTAGCTTTCATGCCGTTAATCGTCAGCCAAATATTTAAATTACTTTTTATTAAAGCATAATGGTCCTATTTAAAGAAAAAGAAGTAGGAAAGAAAGAGTTGAAGAAAGCTTGCAGTTGCTTTCGTTCGACTCTTTCTTTTTTTTGCTTTGTTTATTAAAATCAGGCTTATTAACATTGTTCGCTAACAAAGCTTTTTTTTAAAGAATGAATTCTACAGTTAATAGGGAATTCTAGAACAAACGGGGTCTAGTTGGGTTATTAAGAAAAGAGTGATAAGCTGTATTGGGAAATTTCTAAAATAAGTTGTTTCAGTTTTTAACTTCATTCAGCAGAAGTCCTCCATTTCTAAAGTTAAGAGGTGAATGCAAAAAGTTCTCTAATTCAGTGGGGTTCAAAACCCTAGCTGAATGAAGTCAAGCCTCCGGCGGATGCCTCGGATTTTTTAGTGGTAGTTTATCGAGCAAGTTCGATAAAAATCCGGGCGCAAATTCGACGGGGCGAATTTGATTTACTTATTTATTTGGAGGTGGGTCCTCGTTGCTAATGGAAATATTTGTACTTATCGTATTAATCCTCTTAAATGCATTTTTTGCTGCATCTGAAATTGCGTTAATTTCTTTAAATGATAATAAAGTAAAAATGATGGCTGATTCAGGAGATAAGAAATCTGTTATGCTTCATAAATTAATTTCTGAACCGAGTCGTTTTCTAGCAACCATTCAAATCGGTATCACATTAGCAGGATTCCTAGCGAGTGCTTTTGCAGCAGAAAGTTTTGCAAGTAGACTAGCTGACGTTCTATATGAGTTAGGTGTGCCGATTTCAAAAAGTCTGCTTGGAACCATATCTGTTGTTGTGATTACATTGTTATTATCTTATTTCACATTAGTGTTTGGCGAGCTTGTTCCGAAACAGCTTGCGATGACAAAAGCGGAGCCAATCTCGATGTTTGCTGTTACACCGCTGACCCTTTTGTCAAAGCTGACAGCTCCTTTTGTCAAATTATTAACTCTATCTATGAACGTGACAGTGAGGATGTTTGGCGTTGATCCGAATGCTGAGGATGATAATGTAACAGAAGAAGAAATACGTATGATGGTTGATGTTGGGGAAGAAAGAGGGACCATTCAGTTAACCGAGAAAGAAATGATTAATAATATTTTTGATTTCGATAATAAGACGGTATCAGATATTATGACACATCGAACCAATATTAGTGCCATTCCGATTGAGTCCAGCTTAAGGGATACCATCCGTTTAGTAAATTTGGTAAAATACACAAGATATCCCGTTTATTCGGAGGACATCGATCATATTGTCGGTATATTTAATTCTAAAGACTTGCTTGAGTTTTTAGAGGAAACGGATGCAAAACCCAAGGAATATAATTTGCAAGAGATGATCCGAGATCCGTATTTTGTGTTAGAGTCAACGAAAATTGACCATTTATTTCATGATATGCAGAAGAATAATGTTCATATGGCCATCGTCATTGATGAATATGGGGGAACTGATGGGATTGTAACGATTGAGGATTTAATTGAAGAGATAGTCGGGAATATTTTTGATGAATATGATGAACCTGATGAAGGAGAACCAGTGATTACAAAGCTTGATGATCATACATACATTATGGATGGAACGGTCAGTTTGGATGATGTCGAGGATATTCTAAAGAAGGATTTGCCAATAGAAGAATACGAAACCTTAAGTGGATTTGTAATTAGTCTGCTCGGATATATTCCAATTGGCGAAGAAAAGCCAAATGTGGAATACGAGGATGTTATATTTACTTCACTTGAAACAAATGATCGAAGAATTATGAAGGTAAAGGTCAGTGTAAAAGAAGCAGTAAAGATTGAAGAGGTGTAATAGTGACAGAAACGGTTGTTAAAATTAAAGCGCAATACAGTCAAAAAATGAGAAAAGGGAATCCTATCGTCTTAAAGGATGCTATCGTAAGTGCTGACCATTTAGAAGCTGAGGGAATGATTATCAGGCTTGTGGATGAACAAAATCAATTTATTGGAAAAGGCTACTATGGAAAGCAGAATAAAGGCTTTGGATGGATACTGACAAGAAAAGAAAATGAGCCGATTAATCATGAGTTTTTTCATAACAAAATCATGAAAGCAATCCAATATAGAAAGCCTTTTTTTCAAAATAAGGAAACAACAGCCTTTCGCGTTTTTAATGGCGAAGGAGACGGAATTGGCGGGCTGACCATTGATTATTATGATGGATATTATGTTATCAGTTGGTACAGCCTTGGAATTTACCAGTTTAAAGAGGCCATTATAGAAGCGTTAACCAATCTCGTTCCGTATAAAGGGATTTATCAGAAGAAGCGCTTTGCTGAAGATGGCATGTACGTCGAAGAGGATGACTTTGTGACCGGTGAACGAGGACAGTTTCCTCTTATTGTAAAAGAAAATGGAGCAAGCTTCGCTGTTTATTTAAACGAAGGAGCTATGGTCGGTGTGTTTTTGGATCAGAGGGAAGTAAGGAAAGCCATTCGGGATCGTTATGCAAAAGGGAAGAATGTATTAAATACTTTTTCATATACTGGAGCGTTTTCTGTTTTTGCTGCTTTAGGAGGGGCGGTAAAGACTACAAGTGTAGATCTTGCCAATCGGAGCCGTAGTAAAACAATTGAACAGTTTAGTGTCAACGGGATTGATTATGAGGCTCAAGACATCATTGTCGAAGATGTATTTCATTATTTTAAGTATGCTGTCAAAAAACAATTAACATTTGATTTAGTAGTATTAGACCCGCCAAGCTTTGCAAGATCCAAAAAGGTAACCTTTAGTGCCGCAAAGGATTATACCAAATTATTGAAGCAGGCGATTGCTATAACAGCAGATGATGGAGTAATCGTTGCCTCTACCAACAGCGCATCTTTTGATATGAAAAAATTTAAGGGCTTTATTGATAGGGCCTTTCGTGACAATGGTCATAAATACAAAATCCTCGAGGAGTATACCCTTCCAGCTGATTTCAAAACCATTAAAGAATTTGAAGAGGGAAACTATTTAAAAGTTGTATTTATCAAAAAGATGAGATAATCGCTGAAGGCAGCATAAATGGACAACTACTGTGTAAATGACCATTTATGCTGCCTAGTATTTTAGAAGGAACCAACCTTAATGCATGTCCTGCGAAATCATCGTTAAATCTGTCGCAGAAACAGCCACTTCTTTGAAAGCGGAGCCCAATTCATTTGTTCGATTGACAAAGGATTGGAGTTCCTGCTCAATTTTTTGATTTTGAATTTTGGTTTCATCTAAGGCCACTAGTATTTGCTGGAAATAATGCTCGGTTTCCTGCATAGTATGATTCTCTTCACTAACCGCGGTCTTAATCATTTCTAGTGATTGCTTTAATTTTTCAATTTGCGTATTTGTATTTAACGTAAGGGAAGATACATTTGTAACGGATTTTTTCGTTTCTTCGGATAATTTCCTTACCTCATCAGCGACGATAGAAAAGCCTCGGCCATGCTCTCCGGCTCTGGCTGCTTCAATGGCTGCGTTCAATGACAGTAAATTGGTTTGATCTGCGATACTTGTAACAATTTCAACAATTTCCTGTGTTTGTTTTGAAATATTTAACAGAACTTGAATATCACTTGAAATATTGTTAACTGATTGATGAATATTAGATAAATGAACCGTTTGTTTATGCAGCTGCTCTTTTCCTTTTAAAGCCCGTTCCTCTGCTAAAGCGGATAACTCTGAACCCCTATTAGCAATAGAAACAATCTCATTGGACTGGGTACATAAATGTTGAAAAGAAGTATCCGTTTCTTTAGAAACAGTAGCTAGATTAATAGACGCATGGGCAACAGATTCTCGAATGGACCTTTTTTCTTCTTCTGCTTCTATATTCTTACGGTTAACCTCTGCTTCATAGGCCTCCAATACGAGCTGTTGTTCAAAATTGATTATTTTTGTAGCTGCTTGTATGGCCAGAAGACGGTCATCTGTATTGGTGAGATTTTCCACAATGATGGTAATAATGGACAGCAACAGATTTTGAAAGGCTGCCATATACCATTTAGTCGGCAGTCCTATTTTGACGTGCATATGGGCAATCCTTATCCGCTTTTCAATAAATTGCTCATCTATGGTACCTGTAAACATTTCAAGGAGATGCTGCTTAAGGGTTCTTTTTAAACGGTCTGTTGTACTGTTATCGTGAATAATCTTTAATAAAGATGGTTCTTGTTCAAGATCCCTATAATATTGATTGGCTATCATATCTAGTTTTTCTGTAATAAATGGCTGCAAAGCATGGATGACGTCCAAATCTTCCGATGTGAGTCCAATCATTTTCAACTGTTTCTTGATATCGCTTTCATCAGATAGTTCTATTTTGCCGATTCCTTTTGCTAGATTCCATGTCTGTTTCTTTTGCTTTTGTTTAATAAAAAACACCAATCTCTCACCACCTAGCAATATGTTATGAATAAATCATATCATATCCTAGGAGGTTTTTCTTTTTTTTATTAGGTAAATATCCTTATTATTTAAATAGGATTAATACAAAAGTCTTATTTGAAAATAGAAAAGAAAGGGAGCACGATAATCAGGAAACAGAGACAAAAGGTGGCTAGGGCGCCAAATCTTTGCCTCTCCTTCCACAAAGTGACAGCAAATCCAAAGGTATAGAGTGTGATGATAAGCAAAATAGCAGCAATCAAGAGATTCACATTTAACCCTCCTTGTTATTAAGCACTTTTCTTTGAACGCCATAGTCCTCAATTTCAATGATAGGCTTCAGGGTAATATCCGCATTAGGATATGATTTGACCCAATTAAACCGTTCAAATTCCTGATAGGTTTTAAAATATTTTCTTGCATATACAGATAAGGGATATGGAGATCCTTTTAGTTCAGTTTGTGTTTTTTCCTGAACGTTTTCAAACAGGGATGTGGTATATTTCACTAAATATTCTTTCAAGAATTGTTTCTTCTGCGGGTCCTGTATATAGTTAGTCATGGAAGGATTTGACATGATTGTAAAGGTCATCGGGACTGTTATATCAATCTTTGGTCTAACCCCTTTCAGATTCATCCTAATTTTATTATTATTCGTTTTTGTCACTCTAAGCGCTAACTGTTTGTTGTTATCTATAAAGGGGTCTGGTATATTGACTAATACATCTTTTATATCCGTTGTATCGTCCCAAATATTGATGATACGTGTATCCAGTCCAGTCAATGTATCAATCATGACACCGTTTTTGAAGACGGCTGCTCCAGAAAATTGTGTATCATCAAGATCCCCTGATACATCTAATTGTCCTGCTGTGTACTGATCCTCCTCTTTAAAGCTAAGATTCTTTTCTTTTTCTGCAGTTGTATACATGGCGATAAAGAGGTCTGTTCCTCTGTCTAAGGCAGAAAAATAACGAAACAGTGTAGAGTCAGGAATAAGCCCATTATCAATTCCATGTTCAATCATGAATTGAAAATACTTATGTGGCCTTGTTTCCATCCTCGGTTGATTTTTCAGAAAATACTCGGATGCCTTTTCTTTACATACTGCCAAATAACTGTCCATGCGAATTTCCTTATCCTTTAGTGTAGAAGATATAATAGGGAGAAAATCTGGGTCCTTCGCAAAATCCTCTGAAACGACGATTACTTTTAATAGTTCATAGCTGATATCACGAGAGATGATGGAATTGGCTGTCGCCTTTGCGACAATGAAATCATTGGCATCAAATGAGATGATTTCTCGAGGTTTCTCCGTTGACCCTCCGCCTCCCTGCATACTTCCGACCTCAGGGTTGGCGATTAACATGGTTACTTTGATTTTTCCTTTGTGTTCTGAACGGTCAATCCCCAGTCCGATAACATATGCGTTATCTTCCAATTCCTCCCGGTCCCAACAGCCTGCTAATGAAAGAATAGTGGTCATAATAATCAACAGTTTACATACCTTTTTTATTTTTTGCATGTTTGAATTCTCCTTTTAATAATGCGACTGCCCATAATAGCAAGGAAATGGCCAGAAATGCCGGACCGGCTATGAGGCGGATCTTAGCTTTGAATTCAAGAGCCACATCAAGAGGTGTTTCCGGAATTATGCCAATCAGCAAATAAATCGTAGCAAGTGTTGGAGTCAGGTACTCAACCTCTTTAATGTGAAAGATATGGCCAAATATCTTTGTGCATATGTACAATAAAGCAGCAAAACGAATAAAGCCAGCCATTAGCCAGATTGGAAGAAATAGGGTTTCTACATTTGAGAGGAAATTTCCAAATGAGAAATAGCGAATAGCTGTATGAAATGGATAACCAACTCCCTCTAAGGACCGGTCAAACAGGCAAGTAAAAATAAAAACGGCGGCACTTATATGAATGGCGTTTAAAATCAAAGCAATCCATGTTCCTTTTGTAAAATCTTTAGTAGATGACATGTTAGATATTATGACTGTTAGAATAATGAAGTCCGCAAAAAGGGTTGTTCCAGATATACTAGCTTTAATAATATCCTGTATTCCGGATCCCCAAAGTGGGTAGATGGCTTGTATACTGTTATCCTTAGTACTTAATATCAAGGCAAATGCAAACGACAAAATGATATACCAAATTGTGATATAGGCAATGGATCCAATATGCTGAATGCCTTTTTTCGCCCCATAGACACAAACAAATAGGAAAATAGCATATAAGACTACCAGTGGTGTTGTTCTAAAATAGAATGTATGAATGATGTCTGTATACATTCTCGTATCATATGAAAAGGCAAGTGAACTGATGATAAATAAAGAAAGAAGAACAAAAAAACCGATATATTTACCGAGCAATCGCTGAATGAGGGCAAACAAGTCTTTGCCCTGAAACACAGAGAATGTTTTTAATAACAGGAACAGCGGAATAAGAAAGAACCCTCCTGATATGATGGGAATCATCCATGCTGCACTTTGAGCTTCACTATATAATGAGGAGGGGGTATTTTCAGTTGTTTTTGCACCAATCATTAAAATGGCGATAGATGTATATTCTCGGATTCCAAGTTGCTGCTTCATATGAGTTTAGCCCTTTCCTTTTTTGCCCATATCTTTTGGTTTTAAATAGCCAGGCCGGAACCTTTCTTTAATTGGGATATGTCGTATAATAATGTCCTTTGATGAAACAAAGTTTGGTGTCATAGGAGCAAAGTATGGTGTGCCAAATGATTTTAGTGACAATAAATAAAAAAGTCCGACAACAAATAAAGCGGAAACACCGTAGATGCCCATAAGCCCAGCTGAAAAAATAAACAGAAAACGGGTTATACGAATAGCGAAATTCATACTTGTATCGCTGATGATAAATGAACTTAAACCGCTCAAGGCGATGACGATAATGACAATTGGACTAATAATGTTCGCTTGTACGGCTGCCTGTCCCAGTATTAACGCACCGACAATCCCGATTGTTGGTCCAATTGGGGATGGCACGCGTAATCCAGCTTCTCGAATAAGTTCAAAGGCTATTTCCATCATAAGCACTTCAAACAAGGCAGGGAAGGGGACACGTTCTCTAGTCCCGGCAATCGCCATTAATAAATCTGGCGGAAGCATCCCAACGTGAAAATTTGTAACGGCAATATAAAAGGAAGATGTAAACATGGCGATAAATATCGCCAATAAGCGTAATAATCTGATGAAATTGCCATACGGAGTACGCAAATAATGATCTTCTGGTGAATGGATTAAAGCCCAAAAAGTCGTCGGAAGAACAAGACAGCTTGGTGAGTTTTCCATTAATAGGATGATATGGCCTTCTTCAATGAATGAAGCAGCCCGGTCAGGTCGCTCAGAGTATAAGAGTGTTGGATACAATGACCGCGGACGTTCCTCAATATATTGCTCAAGTATACTTAAATCTACGATTGATTCGACATCAAGGGAATGCAATTTGTCTTTCACATTTTGGAGTAATTCTTCATTGACAAGATCCTTTTGGTAAACAAGGTACACGTTATTTTTCGACCGTTTTGCAATCATCATGGATTCAACAATCAGGTTTTCATTTTTTGACTTTTTTCGGATTAAGGAAATGTTTGTGATGACTTTTTCGTTAAATGATTCTTTGGGCCCTTTGACAATGACTTCAATGTCAGGTTTGCCAATGGCTCTTCCTTGAATGTTCGGTGTATCAAATAAATAACATTGTTCATCACCATCTACAAAAAGAGCTGTATTTCCGCCGTTTATCGATTCTAGAATTTTTTCGATAACGGTCTCCGTTGTAAAGAAAGGCCCTGTACAGAGATCAGGAATCCCTTTGTTCGGGATGTTGCTTTCAATTAATTTCTCTGTTATATCTTCTTGAATGACCCTTGCATCTGAAATGGAACTAATAAAGATAATAAAAGCACGCTGATTAGTTGAACGAATGGTAAACTCCCGTACTTTCACATCCATATTATCAGGGACACTATAAAGGGTCTTAAATGTCGCTAGATTTTGCTCGTAATCAGTACTAATTGCTTGCTTTTTTAACTCAGCTTCCGCTGCATTTGACTTATCTTTAGATTCTGGATTTTTACGTGTCTTATTGAATAACGTATTTAGTAGGTTCTTTTTCATCATGAATTCCTCGAACATTTTTTTAGTAGTATTTCATACAGATTGAATTATTATGTAAAAAAATGGTTTAGCACATTAAAGCAGCGGGGGACAGTCCCCCGCTGCTTTAATGTGCTAAATTTTATTTCCTTTTATTCAATTTTTACCTTTAGCTCATATGAAACTATTATTTTATTGTTTTCGTTTATAATAGAAATAAGTCAATTTATGAAAGGATAAGAGGTTTTGAAAAAGAAATGGTTAGGTAGTTCAATTGGTACGTTTGTTCTTATATTTATGGCTGTCGTTTTATACCTCCAATATCTGATGCAGCCGGGTAAGGACTTAGAAATCAACCCGAATGCTCCAATGCCGGATGGCCTTCATCCAATTGTTGAGGAAAAGACCAATCAATTGATACAGCATTCAGCAGAGAAGGGAATATCTATTGTTATAACCGATGGATTTCGCAGCGCAGAAGATCAGGATAAATTATATGAAAAAGGCCGTTCAGCAGAAGGAAGCATTGTCACATATGCTAGGGGAGGAGAGTCCTATCATAATTTTGGCCTTGCTGTTGATTTTGCAATAAAACTTCCATCAGGAGAGGTCATTTGGGATATGACGTATGATGGGAATGGAAACAGTATCCCTGATTGGACAGAAGTCGTTTCATTTGCCAAAGGTCTCGGTTTTGAATGGGGAGGGGATTGGGTACGTTTTAAAGATTACCCTCATCTGCAAATGGATTTCGGCCTTTCCATAGCTGCACTGCAAAGAGGGGAAAGACCGGAAGAGCAGCAATCGGCCGATAGCTGATAAAGCTTTGACAGTTATATCTGTCGGGCTTTTTTTATTTAATAATTTGCTTAAAAAGCAATGATTGTAAATAAACTTTTCGGGGTAACCTAACCTGTAAAAGCGGGGTGGTTATTTTGAAGGATAAAAGGTATGCGATTGCCCATAAGGAAGCCATTATTGGTGTTCTCTTAGTTATTGTTAATTTTCTTTGGTGGTATGGCTTTGCCTATGGATTAGGTTCGGGGGACCCTAGGAAATATCAATATATTTTGGGATTGCCAGCATGGTTTTTTTATAGCTGTGTAGTTGGAACGATTATTATGACAATCCTTGTTTACTTGTGTATTACATTTATTTTTAAAGAAGTTTCGTTTGAAGAGGAAGAGGGGAACAGAAAATGAATATGGCTGTTATTGTCCCATTACTTCTTTTTCTCATTCTTTATTTCCTGATTGGCGTTTGGGCTAATCGATATGTAAAAACATCTAATAATTTTCTTCAGGAATATTTTCTCGGAGGCAGAGAGCTGGGAGGTTTTGTACTGGCCATGACGCTGATTGCTACATATGGAAGTGCAAGCAGTTTTATTGGCGGTCCTGGCGTAGCGTATACAACTGGTTTAGGCTGGGTGCTGTTATCCATGGCACAACTCCCTACCGGCTATTTTGTCTTAATGGTATTGGGGAAAAAATTTGCCATTATCGCAAGAAAAAATAATTACATAACCATCATTGATTTTCTAAAAGATCGATATAAAAGCAATATCATCGTTCTTATCTCTGCCTTAAGCATTATTATTTTTCTATTCTCATCGATGATTGCACAATGGGTCGGTGGAGGAAGGTTGATTGAATCTTTAACTGGATTATCATACCAAACGTCACTATTGATTTTTGCTGTCACCGTGTTAGTGTATGTTTTAATCGGTGGATTTAGGGCAGTTGTTCTGACTGATACGGCACAAGGAATGGTCATGTTAGTCGGGACCATTGTATTGCTAATAGCAACAATTATGGCCGGCGGTGGTCTGCAATCAATTATGTCAAAATTAACGGCCGAAAATCCTAATTTTGTTTCGCCATATGGAGCAGACCGACAATTAACCTCTCTTTATGTGTCTACTTTTTGGATTTTGGTTGGTGTGGGGGTTATTGGACTTCCACAGATGGCTGTTAGAGCGATGTCTTACAAAGATTCTAAGTCAATGCACAGGGCAATCATCATTGGTACTGTTGTTATTGGAACCATTATGTTTGGCATGCACTTAATCGGTGTACTAGCTCGTGGAATTCTTCCTGGGATTGAAATTGGAGATAAGGTCATGCCGATGCTTACATTAGAAGTATTATCACCCGTTTTGGCAGGTTTTGTCCTGTCGGCGCCGATGGCTGCTATTATGTCTACTATTTCTTCTTTATTAATTCTTGTCAGTTCAACGGTTGTGAAAGATATTTATTTGAATTTTATTAAACCAAATGCGAATGAAAAGCAAATTAAACAGACAAGCTTTTGGGTAACAATGTTAATTGGAGCAGCAGTCATTCTATTTGCCTTGAATCCCCCTGAATTATTAGTATGGTTGAATCTTTTTTCATTTGGGGGGCTTGAATCTGTCTTTATTTGGCCAATTGTTTTAGGACTTTATTGGGGGAAAGGAAATAAGTATGGTGCGATTTCGTCCATGATTATTGGAATGAGTTCCTATATTCTGTTCGACCGTTTATACCCAAATGCACTGGGTATGCATACCGTTGTATTACCCATTCTCTTTTCCTTGATTACTTTCATTCTCGTCAGTCTGGCATCTCCATCTGTAGGCAGGAGAGGGACTGCAGGATAAATAAACATGATATGCTCCTTTAATACAGATGAAAAAGCCGGGAATCGTGTTCCTGGCTTTTCGTCATTTATTAGGTAAAAGTTAATCACACATATACAATAAGTTATCAACAGTGAAAAGCTATATATATTCATATTTTCACAGTGTTATCCACATTATCCACAAAAAGCACACTTAATTCTCGGGACTTTATTCACATTAATGAATTAAATCTAGAGTTGTTATCATCATAATTATTTGGGTTATCAACATTGTTAACAGTTTTGTGGATAACCTTATTCACAGGATAGTGCAACCTTATTTGTTTTTTCTCTTTGCCGCTCGTTGATTAGCAGCATCGGCTCTGGCTTGCGCCTCTAAATCGTCTTTATCAGCTAGTTCCATTGAGAATTCTTCATCAATGCCATCTGACTTAAAGTTATTTTTGTAATTATTTTCTTTCGTCATATTTACAAACTCCTTTCTATTCAGAAGAATAGGAGGCCTGTAAGCCGAGGCCTCAGTATTTATTTTTAAATTAGCCGTTATTTCCTTGATTTCTTTGATTAGCGGCATTTGCTAAAGCTTGTTCTTCTCTGCTAATTTGATTATTTAATTCTTGAGCATACTCTTCACTCATACGATCATATTTCATATTCTTAGGAACTTGCGGAAGTGAGCTTTTATTTCTGTCACGTGTTTTATGTCCTTGAGCACGACCCATGAACAAAACCCCTTTCAATAAATAAAGTATGAAGCATTGCTCCATACTTTATTATGCTCATACATCAATAGACTATGAAAGGTAAGTTGTTACAAGTCTAACCAGTTGTAACAGCTAAAAATATAGGGCTACAGCTTACTTTCTGCCTTTACGGTCCATAAAACCACCGGCACGGTCTGCCATTTTAAAATCACGCTGATAAGTCACAGCCTGCATACTTGTTAAAGCACTTTTTTCTTTGTCCGTTTTTTTCGCCATTAGAATCCTTCCTTTCATGAAAGTATCTTCCACATTTTTCCCTTATAAAAATAATTCATACTTCGTGTAAAATAGTAAAAAAAGTAAAATAATTTATCCTGTCTTTCTAGTTGATGTTTATTCAAACTTTTCTGAGGGATATGCTACATTTAGACGAGAGGTGAAAGTGATGCCGATTATATCAAAAATTACAACTCAGCAAAAAAATAAAGAGCGTTATAATATTTTTCTTGATGAAGGAAAAGGGGAACAATATGCTTTTAGTGTAGATGAAGCTGTATTAGTGAAGTACGGGCTAAAAAAGGGCATGGAGCTTGATGACTTTTTCATTACTGAAATTCATTATGAAGATGATATTCGAAAAGCGTACAATCTAGCTCTTCATTATTTAACAAGAAGAATTAGGTCAGAGGCAGAGGTTCGCTCTTATCTTGGAGAAAAGGAAGTGGATGAGGCAATCATTCAAGAGGTCATCATTAAACTATACGAATACCAATTTCTAAATGATGAACAATACGCTAAGGCTTACGTGAGAACACAAATGAATACGTCCGATAAAGGGGCTGTTCTAATAAGAAGCGAGCTAAAAGAAAAAGGGATTAATGAAAAGAATATTGAACTGGCTCTTCAAGAATACCCGTATGAGTTACAATTGGAAAAAGCAACCACTCTTTGTGAAAAAACAGCTCAGAAAAATCAAAAGGATTCTGAAAGGGTACTTAAAACTAAGCTTGAACAAAAGTTAACTAGAAAAGGCTTTAGCTTTAATATTATAGCCGATGCAATCAACAGCATAAATTTGGAAAGAAAAGATAATGGCATGGAAGCCTTGCGTTATCAAGCTGAGAAATTACAGCGGAAATATGCCAACGAATCAGGTTATACGTACGAGCAAAAAATGAAAAGTGCACTTTATCGAAAAGGGTTTTCCCTTGAACAAATTGAAAAATACCTTAATCAACAAGATTGGAATGAATAGGAAATACACTTTCCTTTCTTATTAAATACTTTTTCATTATACTAAAATATAGATAAGATATAGGTTCGCGACAGAAAAGGGGATAGATTCATGCAATCACAAGAAAAGAGATACAGCGAATTATCAAAATATGAATTGCAGCAAGAAATTGCCAAATTACATGAAAAGGCAAGAAAAGCAGAACAAATGGGAATGGTAAATGAGTTTGCTGTATTAGAACGAAAAGCAGTCATGGCCAAAGCCTATTTATTAGATCCAAATGATTTTATTCCTGGGGAAATCTATCGTATTGAAGGAGATCCTGGTGCATATTTTAAAATAAATTATTTAAACGGTGTTTTTGCATGGGGGCATCGTCTGCGAAATGGGCAGGAAGAAGAAGCATTGCCGATTTCTATGCTAGTTAAGCTTCAGTAAGAAGGGGGTTGACTCCTTACTGAAGCAAGGTAGGTCGAATAGGTACGCAGGTCATGGCATTCTTAGACTGCGTTCCGCTTTCCTAGAACAAATTAGATGTATCAATATCTCTGTTGGAAGATGCACGCATTCTCTCCTGCGGATGTGTATTAATGGTTCCGTCTGCTCTTTTTGAAGCATATTCCGCTTTAGCACGAGGTTCTCCCTCAAATTTATTGTTACTTTGATTAGGGAAACCTTTTTGTTTATTACGCATATAAAAACCTCCTAATGCGGGATAAGAACAGTGATAATGAAGGGTGACTCTCCATCATCACTTAACATTAGTATGTTCAGATTACTAGCTGCTATAAGGCTTTTAGCTGCTTAATTTATGGAAAAGTGATAATTGGAAATGAAACTCATTCCCAATAGACAAAAAAGCGATGTCTTTTTATGACATCGCTTTAACTTGGAATAATATCCAGTTTTTTTCGAAGTTTTTCTTCGCTGAAAATCCAGCCGGTATATGAAGTTGTGATGTCTAAATCAAGGTTCAGGTGGACAACTGCCACGAAGGGATAATAATCCTTGCTTCGATAGCGTAAGTCAATAAAGCGAACTTCATAGTGATCATCATATTCATCCACTTCCCAGCGGTATACAGGTGAGAAGGATAGAAAAGCCGCTAAATTTTCATCTTCCTTTGCTGCCTCTAGAACTGGAGTTTCAGGTACCTCAACACGATTGAACTGATCTAATATTTGTACTTGTCTATTTACTGCCCGGCCGACAAAGAACTGATGTTGATTCATCACGGCAATTTTCCAGTGATGAAATCTCATGGTTGGAGCGATGATAATCTCAGTTGCATCTGGAATTCTTTGCAGAACCTTTCTGTAAACATTTTGTCTTTCGATAAAGCGGATAATGTAGTAGATAATTAAAATAGCATATATTACAGCAAAGGTATATCCGGGATTAGTGCCTAACCCCCATAAGATTAAGCCTAGTACATGTATGCCGAAAATAAATGGGTCAAAGGTATTAATAACACCCAGAGCTACCCACTTTGCTGAAAAAGGCCGCAATGCCTGAGTGCCGTAAGCGTTAAAAATATCGACAAAGACATGAAGGAAAACAGCAAGGAATGTCCAGAGCCATAAGTGTAATAAATTAGCAGTTGGGAAAAAAGGATAGACAACTGCTACTATTCCTAACGGCCATAAAAGAACCGCAGGGATGGAATGGGTAATTCCACGATGATTACGGATATAGATAGCGTTGTTTCGCAGTTTTAATATGGTATCAATATCAGGTGCTTGTGAGCCAACTATAACTGAAATTAATACACTTGTTGCTGTTGCTGAGTGATCAGCCACAACGGGATCAAGTGTTGCCAGGCCGCCTAGGGCTAACCCCATTACTACATGTGTACCTGTATCCAAGGAAGGACCTCCTTAATTCGGTATTTAGTAGGGATATCATGTGTCATAACAGCTGTACTCCCATGCCAGATGCAAAACGAAAATGCAGTAACTTATGTGAAGGGATAACAGCTTTCTATATATTAAGTGTATCAGAATATCTTTGCTTTGACAGAGGAAAATATGTATTTTATTTAAAAATTACATGTTTTCAAATTAAATAAATTTACTTAATACTAATGTGCATTAATAATTATTACCCAATTTTATATGTTTAACATCCTGGAGGAAGAAAAGTGGCGAAAAATAAATTGAAAACGTTGGAGATGATTGACAAGCAGGAGTTTCGTCAAGATTTGATTGGCTGGTTTGAGGAAGAGATGCGCGACCTTCCCTGGAGAAAAGATCAGGATCCCTATAAGATTTGGGTTTCAGAAATTATGCTCCAGCAGACAAGAGTTGATACAGTCATTCCTTATTTTAATCGTTTCATGGAGCAGTTCCCTACGATTGAAGCGTTGTCTGAGGCAGAAGAGGAAAAGGTATTAAAAGCATGGGAAGGCCTTGGTTATTATTCGAGAGCCCGGAACTTACATTCTGCGGTTAAAGAGGTTCATGAAAAGTATGATGGGAAAGTCCCTGACAATCCAAAGGAAATATCTGCATTAAAAGGAGTTGGTCCTTATACGGCAGGTGCCATTTTAAGTCAAGCCTATGGTATACCAGAGCCTGCTGTAGATGGAAATGTCATGCGTGTTCTATCCCGTATTTTATTAATTGAAGAGGATATCGCTAAAGCATCATCTCGAAAAGTGTTTGAAGGGGCTGTCAGGGAGTTAATTTCCCATGAGAATCCATCCTATTTTAATCAAGCATTAATGGAGCTTGGAGCAATTGTCTGTACTCCAACTTCTCCTTCCTGCTTGCTCTGTCCTGTTCGGGAACATTGTGCGGCTTTTCAAGAAGGGGTTCAACATGAATTGCCCATAAAGACAAAGAATAAAAAACAGCGTGAAGTACACTTAGCTGCAGCTGTATTAAAAGATGACGTAGGTCGAACCCTCATTCATAAAAGGGCCGAAAAAGGATTGCTGGCTAATTTATGGGAGTTTCCTAATATCGAAATCCATCTGCCATATAAAACGGAAAAAGAGCAGCTAAGGGAAGTGTTGAAATTAGAATTCGGAGCAGATATAGAACTAGGTGAAATGGTCGGTACGATAGAACATGTATTTTCCCATTTAACATGGAATATTCACGTTTATGAAGGAACGTTGATAGAGCTAAAAGAAGAAAAACCTGATTTAAAAAAGGTATCTCCAGAGGAAATAGAGATATTTCCATTTCCGGTATCCCATCAAAAAATGATAAGGCAGTTCTACAAATAGGTGCCTGGCACCACGAATGGACATTTTCTAGAAATTTGTCCTTTTGAGGTGCCTGACACCCATTAATCGAAGGTTACACTGGTGCCATGTGTATAATCAGCTTCATTTCGTTTAAAGCTGTTTCGGTTATGCATTTCTTCAATAATTTCCCTGTAGATTGATTGACCTTCTACATTTAGATAAGGCAAGATTTGTTGAAACGATTGATGGAAAAAGGCGAGCTCACCGTCTTTCCATTCGGATTTTGACATCATCGAAAGCTCGGTCATATCCCTGCCAACGTACATATTCATTCATCCTTTCCTAGTTATATTTAATTTGAATCTAATTCTATTGTCCTTAACCGCATTGCCATCTATACATGAAAAAGCTAAAATAAAGGAAATAATTACATAGAATAGAATCTAATTATAAAAAGGGGTAAAATGATGACACAAAAAGTAGCGCTTGTAACAGGCAGCAGTAGAGGAATTGGAAAAGCAACAGCCATAAGGCTTGCGAAAGAAGGATATGATCTCGTTATCAACTATGCCCGCAGTAAAACAGGTGCTCTTGAAACCGCTGCTGAAATCGAAGCGTTAGGAAGAAAAGCATTAGTTGTTAAAGCAAACGTTGGAGATGTTGACAAAATAAAACAGCTGTTTGAAACGATTAAAAATGAATATGGACGTCTTGATGTTTTCGTTAATAATGCTGCATCCGGTGTGCAGCGGCCTTTAATGGAGCTTGAAGAATCTCATTGGGATTGGACGATGAATATAAACAGTAAAGCCTTATTATTTTGTGCTCAGGAAGCAGCTAAGCTGATGGACCAAGGTGGAAAAATAGTTAGTATCAGTTCGCTTGGCTCAATCCGTTATTTGGAAAACTACACGGTGGTAGGAGTTTCCAAAGCGGCTCTTGAAGCACTGACTCGGTATTTGGCTGTTGAATTGGCAGAGAAAAATATCATTGTTAATGCTGTTTCCGGAGGAGCTGTTGATACAGAAGCCCTAAAGCACTTTCCTAATCGAGAGGAGCTTCTAAATGAGGCAAAGGAAAAAACACCTGCCGGAAGAATGGTTGAAATTGATGATATGGTAAATGCTATTATGTTTTTGTTATCTGACCAATCCAGTATGATTCGAGGACAAACGATTATCGTAGATGGCGGTATTTCTTTATTAGTATAGGCATCTGCATAGGAAAGTTAATCCCGAACACAAAAATTGTTTTTTATTTGGGATAGTTTTCTCCATGCTTGGTTACATTAAAGAGCGTGGAGGTGATTACAATGGCAAACAGACCAAATCAAACTCAATCTGGAACAAATATTCAACAAGTAAGACAACAAAATGCACAGTCCGCAGCTGGCCAAGGCCAATTCGGTACTGAATTCGCAAGTGAAACAAATGCTCAAGAAGTAAGACGTCAAAATGCACAGTCTGCAGCTGGCCAAAGCCAATTCGGTACTGAATTTGCTTCTGAAACAAATGTTCAAGAAGTAAGACAGCAAAATGCTCGTGCTGAAGCGAATAAAGCTAAAAATGCAGGCCAATTTGGCGGACAAAACAGCTAATACTTATAATGAAAAAGAAGACACTCTTCAATCGGAAAGAGTGTCTTTTCTTGTTCACGCTTTCGACAAAAATTCTTTACATTCAGCACAACTAGTCAAAGGAATGGAGCAATAAAGAACGAATACATAAGGAAGTAGAAAAAGACCCACAGAATCTTTCGTTCTAGTGGAAATTAAATAGGCGGGTGGTAAGCGTGAAAGAATTCAACCGTTTAGTAACAGAACAAATGAAAACAATGGACCGGCTATTATTTTTACAAAGTGAGCTGGAACGATGTCAAGAAATTGAAGAGCAATTAAAGGAAATTCAGCAAGGAACGAAGCTTGAAAGTGTTCAAAGTGATATCAAGAAGATGGAGGAAGAATTGAAAGAAATTCAACAGATATTTGAACAGCAGACAGAGGAAGTTATTCGTTCCTATCAAGAAATAAATGTAACTACAGGGTAGAATGGATGAAATATTGATAAAAATTGTACAAGAATGAAAAAATTAACAGTCATTGATGAATTTCAATGACTGTTTTGTTTTAAATTCTTTTGGAAACCGTTATAATAGTAGAAAATAGGAATTGATCTTTGTTGCCTGTATATTTAAATTTTTAAAAAAAGTATATACGTGAAAAACAATTGAAAGGTTGCAAAGCGTCCGTAACGAAAGTAGGGGAAATAATGGGCGTACCCATCGAAGGTGAACCAGTACAAATTCATAGCTTTAAGCATAATGGGCACATCCATCGCGTATGGGACGAAACAACTGTGTTAAAAGGATCGCAAAACTTGGTTATTGGCGGAAATGATCGTACGATTGTGACGGAATCGGATGGAAGAACCTGGGTAACAAGAGAACCCGCCATTACATATTTTCATTCACAGCATTGGTTTAATATTATTGGAATGCTACGGGAAGATGGGATTTACTACTATTGTAATCTGAGCTCTCCGTTTATCTATGATGGAGAAGCGATTAAATACATTGATTACGATTTAGATATTAAAGTATTTCCTGATATGACCTTTCATTTACTAGATGAAGATGAGTATGAGCGGCATCGAAAAGAAATGAATTATCCAGATGTAATTGATCAAATCTTAAAAGCCAATGTCGATACATTGATTCAGTGGATTCGTCAGCGAAAGGGACCATTTGCTGCAGATTTTATTGATACATGGTATGAGCGGTATTTAACGTATAGAAGATAATATAAGTTGAAAACCACCTGTTGATTCAATCAGCAGGTTTTTGTGTGAGAGTCTTTGCTAACTTTATTGATAACTAGACTCTTGATTGATTCATTGTAAAATGAAGTTTTAACATTGCGTAAGAAACGCAACAACAGAGAATATCATATAAGGTGGGGGAAACTTGGGCAGTATACGACGTTATTTGCATTTTGTAAAACCTTACAGCCTCCAAATCATCGGAACGATTTTTATTGGAATCATTAAATTTGCTATTCCATTAATGATACCGTTACTTATTAAGTATATGTTAGATGATATTGTTGCCAACGACACCATGACAAAAGCAGACAAAATCGATCAATTATTAATCATTATGGCTGTTATGATTGTCATTTTTGTGGTTCTTCGTCCGCCAGTAGAATATTATCGGCAATATTTTGCTCAATGGACGTCAAGTAAAATCCTCTATGATATCCGTGATCGGCTATTTACTCATATCCAAAAGCTTAGCTTTAAATATTACTCGAATACAAGAACGGGTGAAGTCATCTCAAGGGTAATCAATGACGTAGAACAAACGAAAACCTTTGTTGTGACAGGGCTGATGAATTTATGGCTGGATTTGGCCACTATTATTATCGCTATAGCTATTATGTTTACAATGGATGTTACACTAACACTTGTATCCATTATTTTATTTCCATTCTATGCTTTTTCAGTTAAATATTTCTTTGGGAATTTGAGGGCCTTAACAAGGAAGCGCTCACAGGCGCTAGCAGAGGTTCAAAGCTATTTACATGAACGTGTTCAAGGGATGCCAGTTATCAAAAGCTTCGCCATTGAAGATTTTGAACAAACCAAGTTTGATGAACAGAATAGTAACTTTTTAGAAAAAGCGATTGATCATACAAAATGGAATGCAAAGGCTTTTGCGGTTGTTAATACAATTACAGATGTTGCACCGCTCCTTGTTATTGGTGTTTCAGGCTATCAGGTAATAAATGGGAACCTGACAGTTGGTTCGATGGTTGCCTTCATTGCATATATTGATAGGCTTTATAACCCGCTGCGGCGTCTTGTTAACTCCTCAACTACGCTGACACAGTCATTTGCTTCGATGGATCGTGTCTTTGAATTGATGGATGAAAAGTATGATATTGAAGACCAACCTGATTCAATCGAATGTAAAGACGTAAAAGGCCACATTGTTTTTGAACATGTTGATTTTTCATATAGTGATAATCAACAAGACGAAGCAGTTCTTAAAGACATCACTTTAGATGTTCAAAAGGGAGAAACCATTGCTTTTGTTGGGATGAGCGGTGGGGGGAAATCGTCCTTGGTCAGCCTAATTCCCCGCTTTTATGATGTAACAAAAGGCAAAATACTTCTCGACGGCGTTGATATTCGTTCGTTTAAAGTACGGTCGTTACGGGATAAAATAGGGATGGTGCACCAGGACAATATTCTTTTTAGTGAGTCTGTGAAAGAAAATATTCTATTGGGAAATCCACTTGCAACGGATGAAGAGGTAATCATTGCTGCCAAAGCAGCTAATGCGCATGAATTTATTATGAATTTACCCGAGGGATACGATACAAAAGTAGGCGAAAGAGGGGTAAAGTTATCAGGTGGGCAAAAACAGAGGGTTGCGATAGCACGGGTATTTTTGAAAAATCCTCCTATTCTCGTGCTTGATGAAGCAACATCTGCACTTGATTTAGAAAGTGAGCACCAGATTCAAGAAACACTTGATAAATTAGCCAAAGATCGTACGACATTTGTTGTTGCTCATCGCCTATCAACGATTACGCATGCGGATCGAATCGTACTGATTGAGCATGGGAAAATTGTTGAAATCGGCAGCCATGAAGAGCTAATGGCTTTGCAAGGGCATTATTATAAGCTCTTTCAAGTACAGCAACTTGAACAATGAATGAGGACACAACAAAAAAGCAGCTGTAACCAGCTGCTTTTTTGTTGTGTCGATTATTAGATTTGATCTTCTGTTAGAGTAAGTGCTTTATCATCTTTGTGATAGGATTGATAGCTTGTGATCAAGACATCAAGATGTTCAATATATTCATCATAATCTACGATAGCAGAAATTACTTGCATAAGATGGTAGTTCGTATCTTCGTCCTCTTTTGTTGCTTGAAGCTGGTAAGTCAAAAAGATGTTAAAAAGCTCTTTACGAGTTAAACGGGTTTCCCCTTCATCAAAAATCACATTCGGCCGCACCTTGCTGATGAATTTAAGCATGACATGTTCATGATGGTGAATGAGACAATCGAGTTGCTGCTGAATAATATTTTGAAGGTCATCCGGAAGGCCGGCTATTTCATTTTCAAAGCGATGGAGCCTTTTTAATGTATCTAATGCCCGTTTCAAAGTATTAATCATTTGCCGGTATATAACGAGCTTCCTTGTTTTTATCAGATGATGTTTCTTTAAATTTCGTTCCTCTTTATACATCTTATAAAGCTGTTCAATTTTAATCATAGATTCTTTCAGTTTTTCAATGTCATTTTTGAGTAATTTATGCTCCGATGCTCCTCGAATATTGAGGCGAATCCATTTTGTTAGTTCTGCAGTTGAATGAGAAATTTGAATATAGAGTTTTGTTTCATATTTAGGAGGCAGAAATATTAGATTGACTAAAAAAGCGGACAAGACTCCTAGCATAATGGTTAAGAAGCGAATCAAGGCAAATTCGATAAACGTATCCCCGGGTGTTTCCATAATGGCCACAAGGGTTACTAAGGAGAGCCCGATGGCATTTTCTAGTTTGAGCTTTAATGTAATGATAATGACGATGACAGCTGCCAGCCCAATAATAAAAACGTGGTTGCCAAACAGTAAGACGAAAATGACTGCTAGTAAGGCTCCAATTGTATTTCCTTGAATTTGTTCAAGGATTGATAGATAGGAACGGTAAATAGTAGGCTGTACGGCAAAAATAGCCGCAATACCTGCGAAGACAGGTGATGGCAGTTCAATCAACTGAGCGAAAAGTAAAGATAAAATAATCGCGATTCCCGTTTTTAATATGCGGGCGCCTAACTTCATATGTGACGATTTCCTTTCTGATGGTGATGATGTTATTCTACCTAATTAAATCACGTTGCTGATTATGAAACAATCGAAACTATAATGTTTAAAGAGGGATTTCTCTTATAACATTATAGTGCACTAAAACGAATGTTCCTTGCATTTACATACGATAATTAATTATGTTAAAGTAGGTCAATAAAAAACCGCTCGTCATGAAAACGAACGGTCTATACTCTTGCAGGGTAGGATAATTAACTGCCAGCCATTTCTGAAAAGGCGTTTTCGACGGCAAATATCGTAGCATCAATATCCTCTTCTGTATGAGCGATGGTTAAAAACCAAGCTTCGTATTTTGAAGGGGCCAAATGAATGCCTTGCTTTAACATTAATTTGAAAAACTTTGCGAACATTTCACTATCAGCATTTTGTGCTTGCTCATAATTTTCAACTTTTTCATCAGTGAAATAAACGGTTAATGCACCTTTTAACCGGTTTATCGTAATTGTAATGTCATGTTCTTTTGCTGCATGCAGTATACCTTCTTCAAGTTTTGCTCCTAATTGATCTAAATAGTCATATACACCATCTTGTTTTAATACTTCAAGACAGGCAATGCCTGCCAAAATAGATGCAGGATTTCCGGCCATGGTGCCTGCTTGATAAGCAGGTCCTAATGGAGCAACATGTTCCATAATATCCTGTCTGCCGCCGTAAGCACCAATTGGTAGGCCTCCTCCGATAATTTTCCCCATGGCTGTTAAATCAGGTGTCACTCCAAGTAAGTCCTGCGCCCCTCCATATGTAAATCGAAAAGCTGTAATGACTTCATCGTAAATGACAAGAGCACCTGCTTCGTGTGTCAGCTCATTTATTTTTTCCAGGAAGCCAGGGTTTGGCTCCACAATGCCGAAGTTTCCGACAATCGGTTCAACTAATACGGCAGCAATTTCACTGCCCCATTTATCCAATGCCTGTTTAAATGGTTCAATCTCGTTGAAAGGAACCGTAATAACCTCCTGGGCAATGCTTTGTGGTACTCCTGCTGAATCTGGGGTGCCAAGTGTGGAAGGACCTGAACCTGCAGCGACCAGGACAAGGTCTGAATGACCGTGATAGCAGCCGGCAAATTTAATAATCTTATCTCTTCCAGTATAAGCACGAGCCACACGTATCGTTGTCATGACTGCTTCTGTACCTGAATTAACAAAACGTACCTTCTCTAATGCCGGCATAGCTTCTTTAAGCATCTTGGCAAAGGTCACTTCGTGTGGTGTGGGTGTACCAAATAATACGCCGGTTTCTGCGGCTTTTTTTATTGCTTCTGTTATATGCGGGTGGGCATGACCTGTGATAATCGGTCCATAAGCGGCTAAATAATCAATATATTGATTTCCGTCCACATCGTAGAAATAGGCTCCGTGTCCTCTTTCCATTACAACTGGAGCACCGCCGCCAACGGCCTTGTAGGAACGAGACGGACTATTAACTCCCCCAACAATATGTTGGAGGGCTTCGCTATGTAATCGTTCAGAATTAGTAAAATGCATGTTTTAAAACCTCCTATTTAGTCTGCTTCTACATTTTAACACTCTTGATAATGATATTCGTTTTTTTAACAATTTTGACAATGAGTTCTAGTCTTAATAATTCTTTTCCATTGGTTCTATAGGTTGTTTACCTGAAAATACCTGCATATAAATAGAAGCAAGCTTAGTTAATTTTAATTTCGTAGCAGCAGGAAAAGAGGGTAAGCATGATTTATTTCGTTACACTTGCCTTCACGATTTATTGTATCGTGATGAGTTTACGTACGATCTTTATACCAAACACCATTAAAGGAAAAATTGTGTCAGTTGAAAACTTTATTTATTTAGCCTTTGTGTATATTACGATTTTGATTGGTTTTGGATTAGTTTATATTGTACTTGAAACGAAAGGCTATCAAATTATGATTGAACAATATCCCATGCCGACCGAGAACTTTGTGGAACGGTTTGGAACTTATCTTTATTTTAGTGCTGTAACGCTGTTTTCCGTTGGTTATGGGGATATTGCGCCCATTGGAATTGGACGTTTTATTGCCATGGTAGAAGCATTGATTGGTTATACGATTCCGGCTGCTTTTGTGGCAAAAGCGGTATACGGACGTGAGCGGAAGTGAGATACTAGTTGTCTTAAAGTTTGGAATAAGATAATCTGTATATAGAACATAAATACGTATGTATTGGTGTGGTAGAAGATGTACTTGAATTTGTACAGATAGGAGGAATGTTTCAATGTCAACACTGACAGGGCAAATTGCACCAGATATTACTTTACCTGCAAGCAACGGACAAACCATTCAGTTATCTGATTTCCGCGGAAAGAATGTTGTACTTTATTTCTATCCAAAAGATATGACACCAGGCTGTACAACAGAGGCGTGTGATTTTCGTGATCGCCATGAGGATTTTTCCAAACTAAATACGGTGATTCTTGGCGTTAGTCCGGATCCTATATCAAGGCACGAAAAGTTTATTGAAAAGCATGGTTTGCCTTTTATTTTGCTTTCGGATGAAGAACAGGAATTAGCCAAAGCATTTGATGTATGGAAGCTCAAGAAAAACTTTGGTAAAGAATATATGGGAATCGAGCGCAGCACTTTTATAATTGATTCTGAAGGAAAAATAGTCAAAGAATGGCGTAAAGTCAAAGTAAAAGACCATACAAATGAAGTATATCAATTCATTCAAGAGAATTTAGTGTAATTAAATCAAAACAAAAAGAGCCCTGTTACATGATGTAAAAGGGTCTTTTTTTTAGGATTTATAATCAATTTGTTTATTTTTATTAACAATTAACAGTAAATTACAGTCTTTATCCTTTTTCATTCGTCTATAGTGTATAGGTGTAGAAGTGAATAAAATCATTAATTATGTATGGTGATCAAATGAATGAAAGAAGTATTTATCTCCTTCTAACGGACACGGGTACATGGTTTTCAAGAATGATTAAATTATATACAAAAGCCCCCTATAATCATGCGTCCATTTCACTTGATGAGAATCTTAAAGAGTTATATAGCTTTGGAAGAAAGGTTTATTTCAATCCTCTTTCCGCTGGGTTTATAAAAGAAGGGGTTGACAGAGGCGTATTCTTATATAAGAAAAATACGAAATGTATCGTGTATAAGATGGTTATCAGCGAACGTCAATATAATGAGATTTTAAGAAAGATTGCCCAATTTAAGTACTTTGAAGATCAATACCGCTATAATTTACTTGGTGTGATGGCAATAGCGATGAATAAACGGATTAAAAGGAAAAATGCCTTTACTTGTTCTCAGTTTGTAGCATCTATATTAGATGCAAGCAACATTTATGTCTTTGATAAATATATTGAGCTGATTACACCTGATGATATTACAAAAATCCCGCACTTGCAGTTGATTTATGAAGGAAAGTTGTGTGATTATCATCAAGAAAGAGCATCGGTATTTGATTCAGTTATTTCCGATTGGAATCAGTATAAAGCAGATTTTTGAACTTATATATTATTTCTTAAAAAGCCTATTTTTATCAGAAAAGGCAACTGTCCATTCATTTATTAATATGCTGAATATCTTTATATTAGGGCATACCTCCTCAGATAGTCTTTAGCAGGTTGAAACAATCGGCCTGCTTTTTTTATATTTTTTCATTTAATAACTAAGCTTTGTTTATTAACATTGTCCATTTCTCACGGAGTAGTCAAAAATCTGGCATATTAACATTGTTCGTTAACAAGGTGAATAAATAATATGGGAAAGGAGACTGAAATGCTTATTGTTTCATCTATTTTTCCGAATCAGCAGCTTCAAATGGAATTACAGAAGGAATTTCCAGGTGTTACATTTGAATTTTATGAAGGAATGAAAGGAGCAGAAAAGTCATTTTATGAAGCTGAAGTTTTAATAACATATGGAGAAGATTTGACTGAAAAACATATAGAGCAGCATAAAGGATTAAAGTGGATTATGCTTATGACGGCTGGTTTTGATAAATTGCCTTTAGAGGCGGTCAAAGAAAAGGGGGTTATGGTAACGAATGTTCGTGGGATTCATAAGATTCCAATGGCTGAATTTGCAATGGGAACGATGCTGCAGCATGTAAAACAAACAAAAATATTAATGGGAAATGAAAATCAGCTGGTTTGGAATCGAAATGTTCGCTTGGAGGAGCTATGTGATAAGACTATTTTGATTCTTGGAGTTGGATCTATTGGCAGAGAAATTGCACGGCTTGCCAAAGCCTTTAGAATGAAAACAATGGGAGTAAACCGAAGCGGCAGAGCAGTTGAACATATTGATGAGTTATATCATATCAATCAAATGCTACAAGCATTGCCTAAAGCTGATTTTATCGTTTCTATCTTACCAAGTACACCTGAAACAAAGCATTTATTAAAAAAGGAACATTTTATCCAAATGAAGCAGTCAGCAGTATTGATTAATATTGGACGGGGAGATATTGTTGATGAGAGTATCTTGATTGAAGTAATGAATCAACGTGAAATCGCTCATGCCTATTTAGATGTGTTTGAACAGGAGCCGTTAGAGCCCAATCACCCATTTTGGCTCATGGATAACGTGACTATTTCCCCTCATTTATCCAGTTTAAGTGAGAGGTATCTACCAAGATCATTCACGATATTTAAACATAACTTAAATATGTATTTAAATAAAAAAAACAAATATATTAATTTAGTTGATTTGCAAAAGGGATACTGACAATCAGCTAATATAGAAAAAATTTATAGATAAGTCCTATAACTTATTATGAAAGTGATGGTAAACCACGTTAATAGGGTAGTTATATTGACAAAAGTACTAAAAATTTGTACACTAATTATAACAATTATAAATTAATAATATTTTTGAAAAGAGGTGTATGACGGTGGAGCACAATCAGTTAAAGGAAGCTCTAGAAACCTTAAAGGAAACACGAGTTCGTATTACGCCACAACGTCATGCGATACTCGAATATTTAATAAACTCAATGTCACACCCAACAGCAGATGATATTTATAAGGCCTTAGAAGGAAAATTCCCAAATATGAGTGTAGCAACAGTTTATAATAATCTGAGAGTATTTCGTGAGGTTGGTCTCGTGAAGGAATTGACCTATGGGGATTCATCTAGTCGTTTTGACTTTGTTACAACACAGCATTATCATGTTATTTGCGAGAGTTGTGGAAAAATAGTTGATTTTCATTATCCTGGATTGGATGAGGTAGAGCAGCTTGCAAGCTCTGTAACTGGGTTTAAAATCAGCCATCATCGTATGGAAATCTATGGTTCATGCCCTGATTGTACGATGAAAGAAGTACATTAAGTAGGGAAAAAATCTGCTGATAGTTTATTGGGCTATCGGCTTTTTTGTTGTTTGAATTTATAATAAAAAGAGGGTGTCTAAAATCCAAATAGACACCCTCTTTTTATTATTTTAGTTATTATAGTTGTTTTTTCGATTCAGTTTTTCATCAAATTCTTTACCTTCTAAGGTTCGATCTAGTGTAAGTGGTTCATTGCAATACATACACATGTCAACTCTGCCAAGTATTTTCGTATGCCGGCCGCAGTTTGGACAGACGACTTGAACCGTTTTAGTCGAAAGCATTCCTATCCAAAAGTAAACGACTGTACTTGCAATAATAAATAACAAACCAAGCAGCATAAAAATGGTCATTAGAATAGGAGAGTTTTTAAAAAATATACCAAAATACATTACAACAAATCCAATGAAAATTAAACTGAGAGCAAAAGTACGTATTTTATTGATTTTACTAGAATATTTTTTTGCCATACAAATCCCCTCCTAAAAGTAAACTATATAATATATTTTCGAAAAAATGAATTATTTTGTTTGTTAGAAATCAGATATTTTCAAATTCATAGGAGATTAACGAATGAATTATTATAGAATAAACGAGTTTTGTGATATATTTTGACGAAGATTGGAAGGAAAATATCCTTTTTCGTCGAAAATATATAAAGTTATGAGCTAGTAAGAGCAGTAGTTAAGGTTCCATAACATTTGGAATGTATAGGGGGGTTCAAGGTGGAAGACATTCTTCGTCCAATCTATCAGGAACGTGCAAGTCAAACAAATACTTTAGGTGTATTAATCATTGAGAAGCGTGAAAAGTCTATTCCGTTCACAGATACCTTTGATGCTATATTGCTTATTGTTGTAAAAGATGCAGAACAACCAGTATTTATTAAACATTACTCTTATCAAAATAAAAAAGCGGCCATGCATATCGTAACAAAAGAGCAGCTGCATGAATGGCTTCAAATCGGTACTAATCGAAAAATCGTAGAGTGGCTTTATTCAGGAAGAATCTTATTTGATCGAAATGAATTTCTTCATAATCTTAGATCTGAACTGAATGAATTTCCATTTAATGGTCGGAAACTTAAAATGGGATTAGAATTTGCTAAGCTTATTCGCCGTTATATGGACGGAAAATCCTTCTTCAAAAATAATCAGTACTTAGATGCATATAACCATATTGTTCACTCCTTACATCATCTTGGCAGATTGGCTTTAATAGAAAATGGATTTCATCCAGAAGTCACTGTATGGAAGCAGGTTAAGCAAATTGAGCCTGAAATTTTCCAATTATATAATGAATTAGTAACAAGTGATGAAGACTTGGATAAACGACTAGAACTATTGTTTTTAGCTAGTGACTTTCTCATTCATTCCAGAACGGAGACGGGAATTAGTCATTTAATTGAAATATTGAAGACGAAGGAACATTGGTCAATTAATGAGATTGCATTACATCCTGAACTTAAGCTATATTCTGTTGATTTAGAGGTGCTTTTCGAATATTTAGTGGAGAAACACTTTATCGAAGTTGTCACAATAGAAACGAAGGGACAGGGTATTTTCCATAGGAATTATAAAGTAGCGGATAGATTTATACTTAAAAAGTAATAAAAGTATTGACCATAATAAAGATAACTGTTATATTAATAACCGTCGCTGTGAAACTCATTAAAAAGTCTTTCACAGCTGACGGAAAAGTATTGACATATTAAAAGTTATATGTTAATCTAATGAAGTCGCTTCTGAGTGAATGTGATGGATTGCTCTTTGAAAACTAAACAAACAAAAACGTCAACGTTAATTCTAGCTGCTTTATGCAGCAAAACATATGAGCAAGTCAAACAATCTTATTGGAGAGTTTGATCCTGGCTCAGGACGAACG
>Ga0182742_1000828_pt1 | contig 44819 bp, 38 predicted proteins | sample eDN5th37CBELigMG_FD_128880 | JGI IMG/M metagenome (GOLD analysis project Ga0182742, IMG submission 128880) | Enriched Miracle-Growth compost microbial communities from Emeryville, California, USA - eDNA 5th pass 37_C BE-Lig MG (version 2)... ... | reverse complement strand
TGCGGGGGCGGCGGGTGCTCGACTGGTCCGTCGACGCCGCCCGTGAGGCCGGCTTCGACGAGGTGATCGTGGTGCTCGGCGCCCTCGACCCGGCCGAGGCCGCCCTGCCCGACGACGTCACCGTCGTCCGCAACGACGCCTGGGCGGAGGGCCAGGCCGGTTCGTTGCGCGTGGGTGTGGCCGTGGCCGAGGCCCACGGGCACGACGCGGTGGTCGTCGGCCTCGGCGATCAGCCCTTCGTCACCGCCGAGGCGTGGCGGGCGGTCGCGGCGGCACGGGGCGCGCCGGTGGCGGTGGCCGACTACGACGGGCGCCGCCAGCCGCCCGTCCGCCTCGACGCCAGCGTCTGGCCGCTGCTGCCGTCGGGCGGCGACGAGGGGGCCCGCGCCCTGATGCGGGCTCGGCCCGACCTCGTGGTGGCGGTAGGGTGCCCCGGCGAGCCTGCCGACGTCGACACCGTGGAGGACCTTCACCAGTGGAGCTGAGCAACGAGTTCGACGTGAGCGTGCCGGTCGAGGAGGCATGGGAGGTGCTCACCGACCTGGAACGCATCGCGCCGTGCATGCCGGGCGCCCAGCTCCAGGAGGTGGACGGCGAGGACTACCGCGGCATCGTCAAGGTCAAGGTGGGGCCCATCACCGCCCAGTTCAAGGGCGTGGCCCGCTTCGTCGAGAAGGACGTCGAGGCTCGCAGGGCGGTGCTGAAGGCCGAGGGGCGTGACACCGGGGGCAAGGGCAACGCCTCGGCCACCATCACCGCGCAGCTGTCGCCCACCGACGCGGGCACCCACGTCAGCGTGGTCACCGACCTGCACATCACCGGGAAGGTGGCCCAGTTCGGCCGCGGTGCCCTCGCCGACGTGAGCACCAAGCTGCTCGGCCAGTTCGTCGACCAGCTGGAGAGCACCGTGCTCGGCACGCCGCCCCAGCCTGAGGCCGCGGCCGAGCCCGTGGCGGAGCCTCTCGCGGCCACGGCCGACACGGCGACGAGCGGTGCCGGCGGTGGCCCCGCGAGCTCGTCGGCCGCCGGCACGGCCACCGGCCCGCGCACGATCAACGCACCCGAGCCCGAGCCCGTCGACCTGGTCGGCACCGCGGGGGTGCCGGTGCTGAAGCGGCTGGCGCCGATCTTCGCGGCGCTGCTCAGCTTCGTCTTGCTGCGGCGGTGGCGCCGCGCCCGCCGCAAGCGTCGCGGGTGACGGCGTCGAGCGTCCTCGAGGTCCTCGACCTCGAGCGGCGCGGCGCCGACCGGTTCGTCGGCATGGCCTCGGCCGTGGGCGGCCAGCGCCTCTACGGCGGGCTCGTCGCCGCGCAGGGCCTCCGGGCCGCGCAGCTCACCGTCCCGGCCGGCCGGGTGGCCCACTCGCTCCACGCCTACTTCCTCCGCCCGGGCGTCACGGGCGTGCCCATCGACCTCGACGTGGCCCGCCACCGCGACGGCCGCTCGTTCACGACGCGCGCCATCACGGCCAGCCAGCAGGGCGAGGTGATCTGCTCGCTGATGGCGTCGTTCCAGGAGCGGGAGGACGGCGACGACTGGGAGGCCGAAGGACCGCCGACCGCGACGCCGCCGGAGGAGGTCCGCACCCCGCACCCGTTGGCCGACTACCTCGACGGCATGGTCGAGATCGTGTCGGCACGCGACACCCCGCCCGGCGAGACCGCCCCCATCCACCCCTGCTGGGTGCGCATCCGCGGCGAGCTCGGTGAGGACCCCGACGTGCACCTGGCCGCGCTGGCCTTCCTGTCCGACTTCGGGATCCTCGGCGGCGGCGTGATGCCCCGCGCCGCCGGTCCCAACCCCCGGTTCATGGGTGCCAGCCTCGACCACGCCGTCTGGTTCCACCGGGTGGACCGGGCCGAGGGGTGGTTCCACATCTCCAGCCGGCCGGTGACCAACGCCGGGAGCCGCGGCCTGGCCCACGGTTGGCTCCACGACCGCGACGGCACCCACGTCGCCTCGATGAGCCAGGAGGGGCTGATCCGGCTGACCGATGGCCGCCGTCGGCCCGACCGGTAGCGTGCCCGCGGTGGACGACCGCGCCGAGGTGACCGCGCTCCTGGGGCGCCCGCCGCGAGGCCGGTTCGAGGTGGTGGTGCGCGACGCGGAGGGGCATCCCGTGGTGATCCGCAACGAGCCGCTGCTGGCCGACGGCACGCCCATGCCCACCCGCTACTGGTTGATCGGCAGGGCCGAGCGCGACGCGGTGAGCCGCCTGGAGGCGGCCGGCGGCGTGCGCCGGGCCGAGGCGGAGGTGCCGGCCGACGAGGTGGCCGACGCCCACCGCCGCTACGCCGCGGAGCGCGACGCGGTGCTGCCGGGCGACCACCTCGGCCCGCGGCCGGCGGGCGGCGTCGGCGGCACGCGGCGGGGCGTGAAGTGCCTCCACGCCCACTACGCCTGGTTCCTGGCCGGCGGCGACGACCCGGTCGGGCGCTGGGTGGATGCCCACCTCGAGCCCTACCGCGAGCCGCCTCGGGAGCGGCGGGCGTGAGCGATCGCACGGTGGCCGCCGTCGACATCGGCACCAACTCGACCCGCCTGCTCGTGCAGCGCGCCGGTCGCGACCTCGAGCGGCGCACCGTGATCACGCGGCTCGGCCAGGGCGTCGACCGGACCGGCCGCTTCGACCCCGAGGCGGTGGCCCGCACGGTCGAGGTCCTGCGGACCTACCGCGAGGTCATGGACGGGCACGGCGTGCAGGCCGTGCGGGTCGTGTCGACGTCGGCGGCGCGCGACGTGCAGGACCGCGATGCCTTCCTCGACTCGGTGGCCGACGTGCTCGGCGCCGCGCCCGAGATCCTGCCCGGCGACGAGGAGGGCCGGCTGGCCTTCGCCGGTGCCACCGCCGGCCTCGACACCCGCGACGGCCCGTACCTCGTGGTCGACATCGGCGGCGGCTCCACGGAGTTCGTGGTCGGCGCCGGCGGTGAGGCGACGGGCGTGCTGTCGGTCGACATGGGGTCGGTGCGGCTCACCGAGCAGCACCTGCACGGCGACCCGCCGGCGCCCGAGGAGCTGAGCAACGCCCTCGCCGTCGTGGAGAGCCACATGGAGGACGTGCTGCGCGAGCTGCCGGCGGTGCGCGACGCCCGCAGGGTCATCGGCGTGGCCGGCACCATCACCACCGTCGCCGCGGTGGAGATCGGCCTGCTGACCTACGACCGGGACCGCATCCACCACTTCTCGCTGACGCGCGAGGCCGCCGAGGACGTCTTCCGCACGTTGGCCACCGAACGCCTGGCCGACCGCATCCACAACCCCGGGCTCGAGCGGGCCCGCGCCGACGTGATCGTGGGCGGCTGCTGCGTGCTGGTCGGCATCCTGCGCCACCTCGACCTGCCCGGGCTGCTGGTGTCGGAGACGGATCTCCTCGACGGGTTGGCCGCCAGCCTCCAGGCGCCCTGACAGTGCTCTGCCGCTCCCCCCGGCAGGCGGGAGGACGGCTGGCTAGCATCACCGCCCGTGCCACAAGCTGACCGCCTCCTGATGGGCCCCGGGCCCGGGAACCCCTACCCGGAGGTGATGCAGGCCCTGACCCGGCCCGTGCTCGGGCACCTCGACCCCGAGTTCGTGGCGCTGCTCGACGAGACCTGCGAGCGGCTGCGCCAGGTGTTCCGCACCGGCAACCGCCTCACGGTGCCGTTGAGCGGCACGGGGTCGGCCGGGATGGAGGCCGCCTTCGTCAACGTCGTCGGTCCCGGCGACGTCGTGGTCATCGGCGTGAACGGCGTGTTCGGCGAGCGCATGTGCGACGTGGCGTCGCGCTGCGGCGCCGAGGTGGTGCGGGTGGAGGAGGCGTGGGGCAAGCCGATCGAGCCCGAGCGGCTGCTCGGCGCGCACCCCTCGCCGAAGGTCATCGCGGTGGTTCACGCCGAGACCTCCACCGGCGTGCGCAACGACATCGCGCCGCTGGGCGAGGGCAAGGGCGAGGCGCTGCTCCTCGTCGACTGCGTCACGTCGTTGGGCGGCATCCCGGTGGAGGCCGACGGCTGGGGCGTCGACATCGCCTACAGCGGCACGCAGAAGTGCCTCGGCGTCCCGCCCGGGCTGGCCCCCATCACGCTGTCGGCTCGGGCGGAGGAGCGCTTCGTGGAGCGCTCGCCCTCGTGGTACCTCGACCTGCGCATGATCGCCGCGTACGCGGCCGTGCCGGGCGGGACGGCTCGCACCTACCACCACACCGCGCCGATCTCGATGGTGTACGCGCTGCACGCCGGGCTCGGGGTGCTGCTCGAGGAGGGCCTCGACGCGGTGCACGAGCGGCACCGGGTCTGCGGCGAGGCGCTGCACACGGGCCTCGAGAAGCTCGGCCTCGAGCTCCTGGTCGCGCCCAGCCACCGCCTGCCCGAGCTGACCACGGTGCGGGTGCCCGCCGGGGTCGACGAAGCCGGGATCCGCAAGGCGCTGCTCGAGCGCTACGGGATCGAGATCGGCGGCGGGCTCGGCCCGCTCGCCGGGCAGATCTGGCGCATCGGGCTCATGGGGCACACCGCTCGGCTGCGCAACGTCGCGACGTTGCTCGGCGCCCTGGAGGAGTTGCTCCGACCGTGACCCGGCTCTACGGACGGCGCGTCGTCCTGCGCCCGCTCGTCCCCGCCGACTTCCCGCAGTGGAGCGAGGTGCGGCTCCGCTGCGCCGACTGGCTCCTGAAGTGGGAGCCGCGCCGCCTGCCCGGCCACCCCGACCCGGCGGTGGACCGCGAGGCCTTCGCCATCCGCTGCAGCGCCCGTGAGCGCGAGCGCCAGCTCGGCGCGGCCTACGGCTTCGGCATCTTCGTGGACAACGCCTTCGCCGGGGAGATCAACCTCAACTCCGTGCACCGCGGGCCGCTCCAGATGGCGGAGATCGGCTACTGGATCGACCAGGCGCGCGCCGGCCAGGGCTACATGCCCGAGTCGGTGGTGGTGATGCTCCGCTTCGGCTTCGAGGACCTGCTGCTCCACCGGCTGCAGGTGTCGATCATCCCCCGCAACCGCGCCAGCCGGCGGGTGATGGAGAAGCTCGACATCCGCGAGGAGGGCGTGGCCGTGCGCTACCTCGAGATCAACGGCGAGTGGGAGGACCACGTCCGCTACGCCATGACCTCCGAGGAGTGGGCCGAACGGCGCGAGGAGCTGCTCAGCGCCTGGTGCTGAGCAGCGGCGCGGTGGCGCCGCCGCCGTTCAGCGCTTGGAGATCTTGGCCTGGAGCGCGGCGAGGCGCTCCGCCGCCCACGGCTGGCGGGTGGACCACACCTGCGGCTCGAGCTCGACCTCGACGGCCTCTTCGTGCGTGGTCACATCCGGCATCCGCCGCAGCGTCTGCTTGACGGCGATGGCGAGGTCGCGGGGCGCGTCGGCCGCCTTGGCCGCCATGGCCTGCGCTGTCGGGAGCAGGGCGTCGTCGTCGACGCAGCGGAAGGCCAACCCGACGCGCTCGGCCTCGGCGCCGTCGAGCACCTCGCCGAAGAGCAGGGCCGCGGCCACCACCTGCGGGCCGACGGCCCGCAGCGACATCCAGGTGTGCCCGCCGCCGGGGTGGAGGCCGATCTGCAGGAAGCGGGTGTCGAAGCGGGCCTTGCGGGCGGCCAGGCGCACGTCGCACACCAGCGCCAGGTTCATCCCGGCGCCCACCGCCGCGCCGTTGACGGCGGCCAGCGTGGGCAGCGGGCAGCGGCTGACGCGCAGGAAGCCCTCGTAGACCGCCACCAGGCCGTCGCGGTCGATGGTGGCCAGGTCGCCGAGGGACGCGCCGGCGCAGAAGGCCGGCGGCGCGCCGGTGATGACCACCGCGCCCACACCCTCGTCGGCCTCGATGCGGTCGAAGGCCTCGATGATCTCCTGGACCATCGGCGCGGTGAGCGAGTTGCGGCGCTCGGGGTCCTGCAGGGTGAGGGTGGCGACGCGGTCGACCACCTCGACGGAGATCAGGCTCATGGGTCGGAGTCTGCCAGCCACCGCCGGCCGTCCTCACAGCCGGCCTGCTCGGGGCACCACCAGCAGGTGGGGCCGGGGCGGGTGCGGGGCGGCCGGCCGGCGCGGTCGAGCTCGACCATCAGCCGCGCGCCGGCGACCGTGCGGGCCAGCGCCGCCCGCAGGAGGTCGACGGTGACGTCCTCCACCACCGCCCGGCCGCCGTCGAGGTAGTAGGTGGCCACCCGCCGGGGCGGCACGCCGAGCCGCAAGGCCTCGAGCAGCGCGTAGAAGCGCAGGTCGTCGCGGTGGGCCGGCGAGGGGGCGCCGGTCTTCAGGTCGACGATGACCTTGCCGGCGCGCAGGCCGGCGGGCGCGCCGAGGGTGAGGTCGACCTTGCCGGAGAGGCGGACCTGGCCGTCGAGCAGGTCGACCGTGAGGCGGGCCTCGGTGACGGGGCGCCACTGCCGCCGCAGCGGCGGGAAGCACTCCAGGAACTTGGCCACCAGCTCGGTGGCCTCACCGCGCAGCTCGGCCAGGTCGGCCCGGGAGCGGGCCTGGAGCCAGGGGCCGGGCTCCACGTCGCTCTCGGTGAGGCGGGCAAGGGCCTCGTCGACCGCGTCGGCCGGCGTCCACTCGCCCTGCCAGTGCACGGTGAGCTCGACGGCCTTGTGGGCCACCATGCCCCGGGCCACGGGCACCGACCAGGCGAAGGAGCCCTGTGCGGCCACATGGTGGGCCTCGCAGCCGTGCACGGTGGTGAGGGCGTGCTTGGAGATCACCAGGCGCCGTTCGCCGACGTGCTCCGCCAGGGGCGCCAGGCCGTCCTCCAGGTCGGCGCGCAGCTCCGCCCGGAGCGCAGGGTCGAACGCGGGCCAGGCCTCCCGGCTGGCGCCGAGGAGGGCGACCACCTCCTGTTGCGCGGGGTTGAGGTCGAGGCTCATGGCTGCGGCGACCCTACGACGGGGCAGGTACGGAGTTGGCGGACGGTCGGCGCCTGGTGTGCGCCCGCCCGGGAACTCTGTACCTGGGGCCGGGCACCATCACCGGACATGGAACCGGCCCGCTCCCTCCGCTTCGCCAGCGTCGCCCGCACCCTCGGCGAGGCCGCCCGCGCCGGCGGGTGGCAGGCGCCGGGGTTCCGCAGCCCGCCCCGCCTGGCCGGGGCCCGCCGCACGGTGCGGCGCCACGGCGCGGGCGGCGCCACCGTGGCGGTGCTGCTGCGCGAGCGGCCGTGGTCGGCGGTGCTGGCCGACATGATCGAAGGGGTGGTGGTGGCCAACGGCCTCGAGGGCCCCGAGGCGGCCCGCTGTCGAGACGCGCTCTGGCTGGCGGTGAGCCGGGTGCCGCAGGAGGTCGACGCCGTGCGGGTGGCGTGAGGCGGCGCGCCCGGTGCGGGCCGGTGACCCGGGCCGGTGACACGGACCGGTGACACGGGCCGGTGACACGGGGGAGGGGCCGCCATCCCGTACCGTGAGCCGACCCTTCGCCACCCCCGAGGTGCCTGTCCATGCTCACCGATCTCACCGAGTGGGTGGCCGACGTCGTCGACGCGCTCGGCTACCCCGGCGTCTTCTTCCTCGTCGCCCTGGAGAACGTGTTCCCGCCGATCCCGTCCGAGGTGGTCCTGCCCATGGCCGGGTTCGTGGCCGGGCGGGGCGACGCCAACGTGATCGGCATGGTGATCGCCGCCACGCTGGGGTCGCTCGTCGGCGCGTGGACGTTGTACGGCGTTGCTGCGGCGATCGGGCCGGAGCGCCTCCGGCGGCTGGTGCGGCGCTTCGGTGGCTGGCTCCGGCTCACCGAGGAGGACGTCGACCGGGCCGAGCAGTGGTTCGACCGGCGGGCCGACCTGGCCGTGCTGATCTGCCGGTGCGTGCCGCTCATCCGCTCGCTGGTGTCGATCCCGGCCGGGTTCCGCCGCATGGCCTTGGCCCGGTTCACCCTCTTCACCGTGCTCGGCAGCCTGGTCTGGAACTCGGTGCTGATCGGCGCCGGCTACGCCCTGGGCGACCGGTGGGAGGAGGTCAGCGACTGGGTCGAGTACTTCCAGTGGGTCGTGGTCGCCGCCATCGTGGGCGCCGTGGGCTGGTACGCCTGGCGCCGCCTCCTGGCGCCCGCGGCCCGGCGGAGCGAGCCCGGCTGACACCGAGCCGCCTAACGTGCGACAGCGCGGCCCGGGTGGCGTAATCGGCAGGCGCAGAGGGCTTAAACCCCTCGGGTGGCGACACCGTGCGGGTTCGACTCCCGCCCCGGGCACCCCATGGAGGGACGACCTGACCTTCGTCATCCGACTGGACTGGCGAGGAGGTCCGCTGCGCTGCGTCAACGCAGCCCGTCGCCTGCGTGCGATGCTGCCTCCGATCATCACGTTCCTTGGGGGGATGGATGCCGGAAGGGCGTGACCTCAGCAACGGATTGGCCCCCGAGCGCGAGGGCATCCGCACCAGCGAGCCGGACGAGCCGTTCTGGTCGGAGAACCTGCTGTTCGCGATGTACGACCCGACGAGCGACGTCGGGCTGTGGTTGCACCTCGGCACCGTCCCGAACGACTGGGGCCTCTGGCACGAGATGTGCTACGTGTACCTCCCGGAGGAGGCCGGCGTGCTGTCGATGTGGTCGCACCATCGCACGGCGGCCGACCGCCGGCCGGGTGGGGCCAACAGTCGCTTCATCTGCGTGGAGCCGTTCCACCGATGGCACGTCTCCTTCGACGGCTTCGGCCTGCACACGTCGAACGAGGACATGACCAAGGGCCTGGCTCGTGTCGGCGCGCTGCGCCGCTTCGTGGTGGAGCTCGACGTCGAGTCGGTCACACCGGCGTGGGACATGCACACCGCGGCGACGTCCGACCTCGGGCGGGGCAGCATGCGCGAACAGGGCTGGGCCAAGGAGCACTACGAACAGCTCTACCGGGCCCGTGGTGACGTGGTGCTCGGCGACCAGTCCATCGGTTTCGACGGGTACGGCTGGAGGGACCACTCCCAGGGCCCACGCGGTGGGGGCACCGGGGCACCGTGGGGCGGTCACGTCATCACGGGAACCGTGTGCCCCGACAGCGGCCGGGGCTGGGGCCTCTCGCGCTACTGGACCCCCGACGGGACGATCTCACTCGAGGGGGGCTGGGTGTTCGATGCCGACGGCGTGTTCCACCACGCCGAGGTGACCGAGGCACCCCGGCTCCGCGAGCTCACCACCGCCCCCGAGGACCTCGCGGTGGGCCTGAGCTGGCGCGGCGGCCAGCTCGAGACCACCATCACCACCCGCCGCTCCCTGTGGCTCTCGATGATGAAGGGCCTCGCGGTCGGGCGCGACCTCGACGGACCGGGACTGATGTACGTCCTCAACCACGGCACCGCTCCGTGGGACGGGGAGGTGGGACACACCTACCTCGAACGCTCCGACCCGCTCAACGCCTTCCCGGAGGTCCTGCGCCGCGGGTGAACGGCCACGCCTCCTTTGGCGGGGCGACTCCCAACGAGGCGGTGACAGGAACCCATGGAGGATCACATGACCGACGCCGACCGACTGGACCGGATCGAGGCGCGGCTCGACATCGGGCAACTCGCGGTTCGCTACGCGTTCGCCGTGGACAGCCGGGATCTGGACGCGCTGGTCGCGCTGTACGTCGACGACGTGACCCGGCCCGACGTGGTGGGGGTGGGCAGGGAACCGCTGCGCCGCCACTTCGAGAAGGTGCTGCGCGGCTTCTACCGCACCATGCACCAGATCCTCGGGCACCAGATCGACCTCGTCGCGCCCGACCGGGCGACGGGGAAGGTCTACTGCCGCGCCGAGCACGAGCGGGGTGACGAGTGGATGGTGCTCGGGCTCTGCTACGAGGACGACTACGAACGTCGCGACGGGACGTGGTACTTCGCACGACGGGCGCTCCGGCCCCTGTACCGCTACTACGCGGCCGACCGACCCAGGGCCCCCTTCATCGAGCCCGAGGAAGCATCGATGCGCTCCACTCTCCCGGGCGCCTGGCCGACGTGGTCGGCCTTCTGGGCGGAGGTCCCCCCGTCCGAGGCGGCTGGCCTCACCCGTCAATCCGCATCGTGAGCACCGCCGTGGGGCGGTAGCCGGCCCGGCATGCGCGTCACCTCGCACGGCCCGAGCGGCCGCCGCTCGTGACTCGAACGGAGGTTGGGCGGTCCCGCGGAACCGCCGGGGCCGTCCAGGCGGTCAGACCAGCGAGCCCGCCACGCCGTGGGCGATCAGGACGTCGAGGGCGGCGTCGTTCAGGTGGGCCCGCAGCGCGGCCGCGACGGTCGCCACCTCCTCCGGGGTCAGGTCGTCCCGGTGGCCGCCGATCACGCGCCGGGCCGACGGGTCCGTCGGGTCGTAGGTGTGGCCCGCGATCGGGTGGCGGCGTTCGGAGTCGGCCATGGCCGCGAACGACGAGGCGGCCGTCGCGCGCACCACCGCCTCGTCCTCGACCGCGAGTCCGAGGAACTCGAGCACGCCGCGCAGGGAGGCGGCTGTGTCCTGCACCAACGTGGCGAGCCCACGGGTTGAGGTAGGCCGCCAGCCGCCTCGTCGGCGGCGGCGAGGCCGGCCCTGCTCCCATCCGTCGGCCCTCCACGAACCTGAGCCGGAGGGTGCAGCGCCACGGCGGGCTGCTGGTCACCGCACACGGCCGTAGCGGCCGTCACCCGTGACTCGAACGAGGTGCAGTGGCACAGCACGGAAGAGCCCGCCGGTGAGCCGCACGATGGGCTGATGTGGCGCGCGACGGAGCGACTGGCCGCGTCCAAGTGCGCCTGCTGGTCAGGGCCGATCAGGTCGTCCGGAACCGGCACAGCGTCACCGAGCCCGTTGCGCCCGAGCTCCGGCCCGAGCACCGGGATCTTGAGCTCGCCGTCGTCGCGGCTGCGAGCCCCGAACACCTCGTGCAGCGGCGGGACGTCCCCGTCCTGCGGGGCGCCGTGCCGGTGGTCGACGTAGCGGTAGCCGGGGTTGGGGCCCGACACGGCCCAGTGCGCGCTGCCGATCCCCACCACGCGGCGCCGGTCGGCGTCGTCGGTGAGGCGCGCTTCGGTGAAGAACTGGCTGCGCCCCTCACGCAGCACGACGCCGTCCACGTGGATGCGCGCCACGTCAGCCGACGGTTCCAGCAGCTGCACGTCGATCCGGGTGGGCGAGACCACGGCCAGCGGGTCGACGTTGATGCCGGCCGTGTCGAGCATGGCGATGCCCAGCGGCGCCGCCCGCAAGCCCACGGGGCCACGCAGGTCCGGCCGGATCGTGATCCAGCCCTGCGCCTCGTGGCGGCCGAGCGCCTCGGACCACGTGCCGAGGTAGCGGTACGAGATCAGCGCGGCCACGCCCTCGGCCCACCTCGCCTGCTGCCCGGCGGGCTCGGCGTGCACCTCGTCGGCGGCCATGGACGCCCTCCTCGACTCGCCGGTCGGCCGCACCGTACCGACGGCACAGGCGGCACCCGACCAACTGCAGCGACCAACTGCACCCCGGGCCGGCGCGCGTCCAACAGGGCCGCCTCCGGCCGACGAGGGCCACAGGTAGGTTCCGTCGCGGCCTGCGGGGACAGGCCCCGACGTGGCGGCCGGGGACTCGGCGCCGTCATCGACTCGAGGGGGACAGCGTGCGACATCGATCCAGCCCGCGTGCCTGGAACTGGAAGGCGGTGGCCCTGCTGCTCGTCGCGGCCACCGTCGTCGGCGCCTGCGGAGACGACGACGGCGACGACGCCGGGGCCGGGGGGAGCGCCACGACGCAGTCCTCGACCGCCGGCGGCGACACCACCGCCGGCGCCTCCACGACGGCGGCCGAGGACGTCGACCCCGACGGGGTCCTGCGCGTGGGCGTCGACCTGGCCGCCAGCGGCGGGCTCAAGTTCGACCCGATCAAGATGGCCACCGGCCAGTACATCTACAGCACCCCTGTGCTGCGCAGCCTCCTGATGCGCGACGAGACCGGGGCCCTGGTGCCCGACCTCGCCGAGTCGGCCGAGGTGGTCGACCCCACGACGGTCACGGCCACGTTGCGCCCGAACCTCAGGTTCTCCGACGGCACGCCGCTCGACGCCGCGGCGGTGAAGGCGACGGTCGAGCGCAACATCGCATCCAACAACAGCGCCGGGCTCCAGGTGGCCGACCTCGCCCTCATCGAGTCGGTGACGGCCGACAGCCCCACCGAGCTCACGATCACGATGAAGCAGCCGGCGGCGGCCGTCGCCTACGCGCTGCTGGCCGGGGTGGAGTTCGCCCCGGTGTCGCCGGCCACCTACGCCGCCGCGGCGACCGGCGACGGCACGACGGTGGTCGGCGCCGGGCCGATGATGATCGAGAGCTACACCCCCAACGCGTCCGTGAAGATGGTCCGCAACCCCAACTACCACGACCCCGACTCGGTCACCCTGGGCGGGATCGAGTACGTGAACAGCCAGCCGGGCCCGTCGATGGTGAACGCGCTGCGGTCGGGTGCCATCGACTACGTCGTGGTCACCACCGACCAGTCCAACGGGCTGACCTCGGGCTACGAGGTCGACCAGCACACCATGACCGCCGGCATGACCTTCCAGTGGTGCATGCAGGAAGGCCAGCCGCTCGGCAACGCGCAGGTGCGCCAGGCCATCTCCTACGCCATCGACCGCGAGGCCTACAACGAGGCCATCTACGCCGGCAGGAGCGAGGTGGCGTGGGACCTCTGGCCCGAGTCGAGCCCGTGGCACGACCCGTCGCTGGAGGGCGTCTACGAGCGCGACGTCGCCAAAGCCAGGCAGCTCCTGGCGGAGGGCGGCTACCCCGACGGGTTCAGCTTCACGATGATGGTCACGCCGGCGACCACCCGCGACATGGAGGTCCTCCAGGCCCAGCTGGCGGAGATCGGCGTCGAGATGCAGCTGATCGCGACCACGAACCCGCTCGACTACTACGTCGACAAGAAGATGGACGCGACCTACTCGCAGAGCCGGCCGGGGCTCGACAAGCTCCCGCGCTTCTACCTGAGCAACTCGTTCTCGAACGTCTGCAAGTTCCCGTCACCGCAGGCCGACGCGCTCTACGCCCAGATCACCGCGCTGGCCCCCGACGACCCGGAGGCCATCGAGCTCCAGCGCCAGTTCAGCCAGCTGGTGGTGCGCGACCTGGCCTGGTTCCCGATGACGGTGTTCCAGCAGCACATCGTGGCCTACGACGGCGAAAGGGTCGGCGAGCTCGACTTCTACTACGACCAGCTGGGCGGGCGGCAGCCCGACCCGATCGGCACCACGATCCGCCAGGGCTGAGGTCCCGGGCGCAGCGGAGCAGGAAGGGGGGCGGGCGCTCGTGCCCCCGCCCGCCTCCCTTCATCCGCCGGCGCTCGTGCCGAGGTGCTCGTCGACCAACCGGGAGGCCAGGGCCGCTTCCGCGAAGGTGTCGCGGGGGACGGTGGCCCAGGATCGGTCCTCGATGACGTCCAGACGGGCGACGAGCTCCTCCGCCGGCGGCGGCGGTCCGGCCGGCGCGACCCAGCCGTCGGCCACCGACGTGAAGACCTCGGCGTAACGGCCGCGCACGGCCGAGTACGACCGGTGCGTGCGGTCGCAGGCCGAGCTGGCCAGGTACGTCACCATCGGCACGACCCACTCGGGTGAGCTGCGGTTCTCGAGGGCGGCGGCGCGCGCCGCCTCGGCCTCCGCGCTGGTGTCGCTGGCGTCGGGCGCGCCGCCCAGGCGGGTGGACCCGATCGGCAGGATGGCGTTGCAGAGGATCCCGTGCTCCTCGCCCTCGAGGGCCAAGACGTTGCACAGGCCGAGGATCCCGGCCTTGGCCGCGCCGTAGTTGGCGCCCTGCACCCGGCCCCACGCGCCGCTGGCCGACGACGTGAACACCATGCGGCCGTAGCCCGCGGCCACCATCGACGGCCACACCGCCCGGCTCAGGAAGAACGCGCCCAGGAGGTGGGTCGCCTGGACGGGGAACCAGCGCTCGTCGGTCATCTCCAGGAAGGGTGCGTTGCGGAGGATGCCGGCGTTGTGGATGACCGCGTCGATGCGACCCGTGAGCGCCAGCGCCGTCGCGGCCAGCTCGCGGCAGCCGTCGTCGTCGGCCACCGAGGCGTACGAGGCGATCGCCGCACCGCCGGCGCGGGTGATCTCGTCGACCACGTGATCGGCGGCGCGGCGCCCGCCTCCGGTGCCGTCGGTGGCCACGCCCGGGTCGTCGACCACCACGGTGGCGCCCCGCCGGGCCAGCTCCAGCGCGTAGGCGCGGCCCATGCCGTTGCCGGCACCGGTGACGACCACGACCTGGCCGTCGAAGCGGATGTCCATGGCCGGCACGGTAGGCGGGGAGCAGTTGGTCGACGCCTGGACGAGCCGTCCCGTGCTGGAATGTCGTCGTCGTAGGGGGGAGGCGTGGTCGACGACGAGCGTGAGCGGATCCTGGCGGCGGCGTGGGGCGTGTTGCGCAGGACGGGCTACGAGAACCTGAAGATGCAGGGCGTCGCCACGGCGTCGGGGGTGTCCGTCGGTTCGTTGTACCGGCGCTTCGGCAGCAAGGAGGCGCTGCTGGCCGAGGTCTACCGGCAGGAGATCCAGCGGGTGGTGCGGGTCCTGTGGGAGAAGACGCGCCACGGCTCGCCCGTGCAGCGCGTGCGCACGTGGATCGAGCTGATGGCCGGCACGGGGCTGGGAGAGGGCCGCCGCCAGGCGAAGGCCCACTGGTTCGGCCACCTGCCAGAGGAGGTCAGCCGGCTGGCTACCTCCGGCGACGACGTCGATGTGTCGGCGCCGTTGCGAGCCGCCGTGACCGACGGCATCCGCGACGGGTCGTTCCCATCCGCCGACGTCGACTGGGACGTGCCCTTCGTGCTGGCACTCTGCGGCCGCCTGGCCATGGGGACGCCGTGGTGGAGCGCGCAGGACCCCGGCGTCGCCACCGAGCGCCTGGTGCGCTTCGTGCTCGGCGCGCTGGGGCGCCCGGTCGGCTCCGAGGCACCGTGAGCACCCGCCCATGAGCCTGCGCCTGGACGGCCACGTCGCCCTGGTGACCGGAGCAGGGCGCGGCATCGGCCGGGCCCATGCCCTCCTGCTGGCCGAGCGGGGGGCCGGCATCGTGGTGTGCGACGTCGGCGTCGCCCTCGACGGCTCCGGTGCCGACCCCTCGCCGGCGGCCGGGGTGGTCGAGGAGATCCGGGCCGCCGGCGGGGCGGCGGTGGCCGACACCAGCGACATCTCCACCTTCGCCGGCGCGGCCGCGGCGGTGGCCACCGGCGTGGAGGCCTTCGGGAAGGTCGACATCGTCGTGAACAACGCGGGCCTGACGGGCGGCGCCTCGCTCGAGGACGTCACCGAGGAGGTCCTGGAGCGGCAGTTCGCCGTCCACGTCGTCGGATCCGTCGGCACGGCCAAGGCGGCCTGGCCGATGATGCGGGCGCAGCGGTGGGGCCGGGTCGTCAACACCGTCTCGGAGGCTGCCTTCCCCTCCAGGATCACCGGCGGTCGCGGTGGCGGCCTGGGCTACGGCACCGCCAAGGCGGCGGTGTGGGCCGCGACCTACGGGATGGCGGCCGAGGGCGCCCCCCACGGGATCACCGTCAACGCCATCTCGCCCGGCGCGGCCACGCGCATGAACGAAGCGATGTTCCGCGACGCCCCGCCGTCGCTCGACCTCGACCCTCGCCACGTGGCCCGGGTGGTGGCGTGGTTGGTGAGCGACGACGCCGCCGACGTCAACGCCAAGGTCATCCACGCGGCCGGTGGCCAGCACCGGGAGTACCTCATGGGCCGCCACGCCGGCACGGAGCTCGTCGAGCGGCTGGAGCGCGCTCTTGGCGGCACCTGAGCGCTGCCGCGCGGTTGGACGGAACCCGCTTCCACCGGGCCGATGCGGCGACGGCCGGGCCGTAGCGTTGCTGCCATGACGGAGAAGCTGTGGGCCAACTCGGGTGACTCGCACTCGCTCGGCGAGACGGCCGTGTGGGACGAGATCCTGCCGAAGGAGCTGGCGGAGCGCATGCCCCGCGGCGAGAAGTTCGACGGCTACGAGTTGGTGCACGTCGACGGGGAGACCTTCCGCCGCGAGCTGCCGAAGCTCGCGGTGAAGAAGGCCGGTGGCAAGACCATCGGCGAGCTGGTCAGCGAGCGCGGTGCCGGCGACATCGAGTCGCGCCTGCGCGACCTCGACGCCGAAGGGGTGTGGGCCGAGGTGGTCTACGACTCGCTCGGCCTGTGGGAGTCGATGATCAAGGACAAGGCGCTGCTCCAAGCGGCCAACCGCGCCTACAACGAGTGGAAGGCCTCCGAGATCGTGTCGCGCTCGCAAGGCCGGCTGGTCCCCACTGCTTCGATCCCGCTGCTCGACCTCGATCTCGCCATCGCCGAGCTGCAGCACGCCAGGTCGATCGGGCTGCACGCGGTGAGCCTGCCCACCGGTCCGCCAGAGGGCTTGCCCGATTGGAACCGCGACGAGTGGGAGCCGCTGTGGGCGGCCGCCGAGGAAGCCGACATGGTGCTCGGCTTCCACATCGGCTCCGACAACGACGGCAAGGGCAACACGCCGTTCCGCGGCCCCGGCGGGGCGGTCCTCAACTACGTGCAGACCACCTACGGCGGCCAGTTCGCGGCCATGAAGCTGGTGACCGGTGGGGCGCTCGATCGCCATCCCAACCTCAAGGTGCTGATCTCCGAGGGCGGCGCCAGCTGGGTGCCGTTCATCGGCGACCGCATGAACGAGGGCTACCGCCAGCACAGCATGTTCGTGCGCCCGGTGCTGTCGACGCTGCCCAAGGAGATCCTGTACCGCCAGGTGTACACGTCGTTCCAGCACGACGAGTCGGCCCCCGCCGCGCTGTGGGCCATGGGCTACCGCAACGTCATGTGGGGCAGCGACTACCCGCACCTCGAGGGCACCTTCGGGCACACCCAGAAGACGCTCCACGAGCTCTTCGACGGCGTGGCCCCCGGCGTCAGCTACCGGATCCGGCTGGGGGCCTTCAAGGAGCTGTTCCCCCACGTGTCCGATCCGCCCGACCTCGGCCCAGGGGGCGACACGGCCGCCTGAGCCGCGCTCGGCCGCGCTGGGCCGCGCTCGGCCGCGCTCAGCCGCGCCAGATGCCGACCACGCCGTCGGCCTCCAGCTTGGCGATCTCGTCGTCGTCGTACCCGAGGCGGCGCAGGATCGCCTCGGTGTGCTGGCCGGTCAGGCAGCTCGGCTCGACCCGCACGGGCGTGTCGGAGAACCGCAGCGGCGGGGCCGCCCGCACGATGGATCCGAACACCGGGTGCTCGATCTCGAGCGTGATCCCGGTCTCGCGCAGCACCGGGTCGGTGGACGTGACCTCCGGGAAGCCCACCTCTCGCGCCTGCACCACGTCGATGCCGGCCGGCGCCAGGTCGGCCTCCCACGTCGACGCGTCGCGACTGGCGAAGGTGGCCTCCAGCTCGGCGGCCAGCGCGGCGTCGTTGGCCACCCGAGCCTCCGCGTCGACGAAGCGCACGTCGTCGACGAGCTCGGCGCGGCCGATCGCGGCGGCCAGCCGGGACCACGCCGCCTGCGTCGGCGCCGTCACGAAGACCCACCCGGTCCTGGCCCGGTAGAGGCGGTGGAGCGCGCCCAGGCCGAGGTTCTCCTCGTCGGGCACGGGGAGGTCGGGCTTGCCGGCGTAGCTGACCATGTCGTCGGCGTAGGCCAGGGCGTTGCCCCCGATCATCGAGGTGGTGGCCACCTGGCCCTGGCCGGTGCGGCGCTGGTGGTGGATCCCCAGCAGCAGGGTGGAGAAGACGGCGAGTGCCGCGTTGGCGTCGCCGTCCACCGGCCCGCGCAGGTGGGGGAGCACCACGACCTGCGCCTCCATGGCGCTCATGCCCGCGGTGAGCTCGGGCTCGAGCCACCGGCCGGCGTGGCGGGCGACCTGCCCGGCGAGCGCCGAGGCGCAACCGGCGTAGATGGGCCGCGTCGCGTAGGGGCCGTCCACCCCGTAGCCGGCGGCGTGCACGTAGAGCAGCCTCGGGTTGAGCGCCATCAGCGTGTCGGCGTCGAGGCCGAGGCGGTCGGCCACCCCAGGCCGGAAGCCGTTCACGAACACGTCGGCCGAGCGGACCAGGTCGTGCACGATGGCTCGCCCCGCGTCGGAGTGCAGGTCGACCGCCAGGCTCTCCTTGCCCTCCATGGTCTTCACCGACGTCAGCTCGGGTTGGCCGAAGGCGGTGCGCATGGGGTCGCCGGCGAGGCCCTCGAGCTTGATCACGCGGGCACCCAAGCTGGCCGCCATGGTCACCCCGTAGGGCATGGCGTAGAAGTAGCCCAGCTCCACGATGGTGATCCCGGCCAACGGGTGCGCAGGCACGTCACCCGAGGGCGCGGGGCGCGACCCCGGTGCGATGGGCCCGTGGTGCGCGTCGAGCGCCGGAGCCGAGCGGTCGAGGCGGGCGGGTGTGGCCGCGAACGCCGCCACCGGGCCCACCTGGCGCACGGGACCGAGCTCCGGGTCGTCGATGACCACGGCGTCGCCGTTGTGCTGGATCTGCACGTGGTCGAGGCCCTCGGCCCCGCGCCGGGCGAGCTCGAAGGCGATGTCGGGCTCGGCCAGCAGCCGCGGCTCCCAGGTGGCGTAGTCCTCCTGCTTCAGGGCCTCCCAGAGGAGGTCCTCCCACCTCTGGGCGTCCTCCGCAGTGGCGAACAGGGGCTGGCGGGCGAAGCGCTCGTCCTCCATCAGGTGCCCCAGGCCGAGCGCACGGCTCAGCGCCTGCGCCTGGTGGGGGAGCATGTGGGTGAAGTTCACCCATCGCCCGTCGCGAGTGGCCATGGTGAAGCTGGCGCGGCTGGCCCCGGCGGTCATGGCCGCCATGGGGTTGCTGCCCGACGCCGGCGCGGCGCGCTGGGCGTGCTGCCACAGCATCGTGCCGAAGTAGTCGAACGGCACCAGGCCCTGCAGCAACGTGGCTTCCACCCGCTGCCCCCTGCCGGATCGCTCGCGAGCCGTCAGCGCGGCGAGGATGCCGCCCAACGCCTGGTGCGCTGCGCCGATGCCGGCCATCGGGGCGTCGCTGTAGATGGGACCCTCGCGGAACCCGAAGGCGCCCATGGCGAAGTGGCCGGCCTTGGCCGCCACGGCCGCCTCGTCGGCGCTCAGGGGGGCGTACGGACCGGAGAGGCCGTAGCCGGTGATCGAGCAGTGGACCAGCGCGGCGTTGGCCTCGGTGAGGGTGGCCGCGCCGATCCCCCTGGCGTCGGCCACGCCGGGCGCCGAGGCGTCGATCACGACGTCGGCGTCCCTGGCCAGCGATCGCAGCTCGGCCTGGTCCTCGGCGCTGTCGAGGTCGAGGACCCGGCTCTCCTTGCCGCGGTTCCACACCAGGGACCCCGACGGGCGCTCGTGCCGGAAGCGGTCGCCGCCGGGCGGCTCGATCTTGATCACCCGTGCGCCGTGGTCGGCCAGCAGCATCCCGGCCAGGGATGCCGCCACGCTGGCGTCGCCGATCTCGAGCACGCTGAGGCCTTCGCAGATCTGGCCGTTCACGCCGTTCACAGCTCCCTCCCCCGTGGGCGTGCGGGCACGCCGCAAGCACGTGCGCGCCGAGGCTACGGCCCCGGGCGCCGCGGCCGGGTTGGACGCCGGCTGCCGTCGTCGCGCCGCCGCGGTGCTAGCAAGGGCCGGCGGCCAGGCCGTCGAACGGACAGGGAGGTGGCGTCATCGCCGTGGATGCCGAAGCGACCGACGTCGAGCTGCTGGAGCGGTTCCCCGACGTGCGGCTGGACCACACCAACAAGCACTTCTACCGGGGTCTGCTCCAGCGCGAGCTGCGGCTCAACCGCTGCGGGCGCTGCGGCTGGTGGCACCACCGGCCGAAGCCCATCTGCCCCCGCTGCTGGTCGAGCGATGTGGTGGCCACGCCGGTGGCCGGCACCGGCACCGTCCACCTCCTGATCCACCTCCACCAAGGTCCTCCGGCCGACGGCGTCGACTACGCCAGGCCGCACCCCGTGGCCACGGTCGAGCTCGACGAGCAACCGGGCCTCCGGTTCACGTCGGCGGTGGAGGGCGCTCCCGACGACCTCGCCATCGGCCAGCGGGTGCGGCTGGGCTGGATCGAGCGGGACGGGCGGCCCTTCCCGGTGTGGCACAAGGTGGAGGAGCCCGCGTGACGATCGCCAAGCGCAACCCCCACAAGGACCAGGTGGCCTTCGCCTCCGCGGCCACCACCGGGTTCACCCGCAACCGGGGCGAGGTCACCGCGGCGTCGCTCGCGCTGGAGGCCTGCGTCAAGGCCATCGACGCGGCCGGCATCGACAAGTCGGAGATCAACGGCCTGCTGGGAGCCAACAACGGCTACATCCAGTCGGCGCTCGGGATCCCCGAGGTCAACTACTACGTGGGTGCGGGCATCCCCTTCGGCTTCTCGATCGCCAACGCGGTCGGGGCGGTGGCCACCGGGCAGTGCGATGTGGCCCTCGCCTACCACTCGATCTACCGCAACGCCTCCAACTCCCGGTCGGCGGCCAACGACCCGTTCCGGGCCCGGGCCTACGCGGGCTGGGCCGGCCTCGGCGACGGGTTCGGTCCCGACTCGGTGGTCGGCGCGGTGGGCTACACGGCATGGGCCAGCCGCTACCTCCACGAGTACGGCGAGACGCGCGACCTGTTCGGCTACATCGCCGTCAACGACCGGTCGAACGCGGCGCTCAACCCCGCGGCGGTGATGCGCCACCCCATCACCATGGAGGACTACCTCGAAGCCCGGATGGTCCGGTGGCCGCTCTGCATGCTCGACATGGACGTGCCCATCGACGGCGCCGACGCCTTCATCATCACGACGACCGAGCGGGCCCGCGACATGGCGCTTCCGCCCGTGCTGATCCACGCCTGCACCAACGGGCAGATCGACCTCAACGAGGAGGACCAGATCCCCGGGCTGCACCGCCACGGCCAGCACGTGGTGGTGGAGTCGCTGCGGGCCAAGAGCGACATCTGGATCGACGACATCGACCTCTTCTTCCCCTACGACGGCTTCTCGTTCATCACCATCAGCTGGATCGAGAACGTCGGGTGGTGCGGCCCGGGTGAGGCCCGCGGCTTCATCGAGGACCACTGGGTGAAGGACCAGCAGCGGCTGCTCATCGACGGTCGCATCCCCGTGAACCCCCACGGCGGTGCCCTGTCGGAGGGCGGCACGCAGGGCTCCGGCCACACGCGCGAGGCCATCCACCAGTTGCAGGGCCTCGCCGGCGAGCGCCAGGTGCCGGGGGCCTCGAAGGCCCTGTTGCCCATGGGCGGGTTCTTCTTCAACTCGCAGGGCTGCGTGCTGCGCACCGGCTGACCGGGACGTGGTCTCCGAGGGAGGAGCCGTGGCACGACGAGCTCACGTCGGAGGAGGCCCGTCGGGTCGGGTGCCCCGGGGCCTCGCCAACGAGGCGCGCTGGGCCGAGATCCTCGAGGCGGCGGCGACGGTCTTCGACGAGAAGGGCTACAAGGCGGCGACCCTCCACGAGGTCGCCGCCAGCGTGGGTCTGCTGCCCGGGAGCCTCTACTACTACATCCGCTCGAAGGAGGACCTGCTCTTCGCCCTGGTGGAGGGCGCCCACGCGCAGGGGGTCGCCGCGACCGCGGAGGACGAGGTGACCGCGGCCGCCGAGGCGCCGGAGCGCCTCCGGTCCTTCGTGCAGCGGTGGATGGTCGTGCTCGAGGCGACGGCGCCGCTCGGGGCGGTGGAGAGCAACATGGCCTTCCTGGCCGATGAGCACCGCCGGCGGGTGCACGAGCGACGCCGGCACCTCCACGCCTTCGTGCGGGGCATCGTGGCGCAGGGCATCGCCGAGGGCGCGTTCGACCCCGCGGCCCATCCGGGCGTCGTCACCAACAGCCTCTTCGCCGTGCTCACCGGGACCCGGACGTGGGCGTCGCCCGACGGGCGCCTGACCTACGCCGAGATCGGGGACTGGTACGTCCGGCTGCACGTGCGGGGCCTGGCCCGACCGGCGCGACGCCGGGCGGCCGCGGCAGCCCCTCGCACGGCAGGCGGCGCACGCCCGGGTGCGCTGCCTGCCGTGCCGCAAGCCACCGCAGCGACGACGTCGACGCCGCACGACGTGCGCTGGGAGGAGATCCTCGATGCCGCCGCCGAGGAGTTCCGCGTGGCCGGCTTCAAGGCGGCGCGCCTGCACGACATCGCCGCGCGGGTGGGCCTGCTCACGGGGAGCCTCTACCACTACCTCTCGTCGAAGGAGGAGCTGCTCCACGCGCTGATGCGCGACGCCCACCAGCAGGCGATCGACCGGGTCGTCGACGCGGTGGTCCCCGAGGCGCCGGCCGATCAGCAGCTCGCCGCCCTCATCCGCGCGTGGGCGGTGCTGCCTCCGCCCCCGCGCCACGACATCGTCGAGCGCGACGTGCGGTTCCTCACGCCGCCGCACCGCCGTGCCATCGAGGAGCTGCGCCTGCGGCTGCACGAGCTGGCGCGCGGGGTCGTCGTGGCCGGCATCGCCGACGGCACCTTCGCCTCCGACCTCGATCCTGGCGTCGCCACCTGCAGCCTGACCTCCATCCTCAACGGCACGAGGACGTGGTGGCGGCCGTCGGGCCAGCTCTCGGCCGGCGAGCTCCACGAGTGGTACGCCACGTTCTTCCGGCGCGGCTTCGGTCCGGCGGGGCCGCGGGCGGGAGCGGGCCGCCGCGAGGGCTGACACCACGAGGCAACGCCTCGTTCTCCGGACGGGAACGGCAGCCCCCACGCCGTTCCCGACCACAGAAGCGCGGCCGCGGCCGCCGTCGTCAGCCGTCGCGTCCAACCGCGACCGGCTGGATGCACCGGGCCTCGTGGAACCCCGTTCCGATCCATTGACCCCTGCGGGGCGGCGCTGCCAACCTGACCGCAGTTAGATCGACCGTCTCGGGGGCCGCGATGGCGTTCGTCGAACAGGTGGCTGCAGCTCGTCGCGTCGTTGATCCGGCTGCCGGTGCTCCGCCGGCGGACGCCGTCGTCGCGGTCGCCGGCCTCCACCTGGGCCGCCCCTTCCGCGAGGGAGGCAGCGACGAAGCGCACGTGCGGGCCCTCGCGGCCGCACCCGCGCGTTGGGCCCCGATCGTGGTGTGCCGGGCCGACGGCACGGTGATCGACGGACGCCACCGGGTGCTGGCCGCGCGGCGACTCGGCAGGACGTCGATCGGGGTGCGCTGGTTCGACGGCGACCCCTCCGAGTCGTTCGTGGAGTTCCTGCGCGCCAACGCGGTCGACGGGCTGCCGCTGACCGAACGGGAGCGGCGGCATGCTGCCCGCCGGGTGCTGCAACTCCACCCCGACTGGGCCGACCGGCGCATCGGGGACCTCTGTGGCGTGACGTCCAAGCGGGTGGCGCAGATCCGGGCGCACCTGGTGGAGACCTCGTCGGGCGGCGACCTCGGCACGGTGGCCGTGCGGGTCGGGCGCGACGGGCGGGCCCGCCCCGTCGATCCGCGGGCCCAGCGTGAGCGCATCGTGGAGGCCCTGCGGCGGATGCCCGGCGCGTCCCTACGGGCGGTGGCCGCGGCCGTGGGCGTGTCACCGGAGACCGTGCGCAGCGTGCGGGCATCGCTGCGCGACGACCGGCCGCCCGAGGCGCCGGCCGACGTGGACGCACTCCTCGAGGCCGTCTTGTCGCGAGGCGACCGCGCGGCCCGTTGGCGCGCCGACGACGCGGTGCGCTCGGTCGACGGAGGTGAGGAGACCGCCTCGTTCCTCGAGCGGACCGATGTGAGCGGGGCCGATCCCGTGCGCTACGCCACCAGGATCCCGCTGAGCCGGGTGTACGAGGTGGCCGACGAGGCCCGCCGCCGTGCCGACTTCTGGGCGCAGCTGGCCGAGCGGGTGGAGGGCCGGGCCCGGCGTCGAGGGGCGTGAGCGTGGCGTGACAGCCCCCCTCGGCCCCGGCCTCGGGGAGCAGGCGGCTACGGCGGGGCCGGAGCGTCGGCCGGGAGCTCGCCCGGCACGTACCGCGGCAGCCGCCTGGCGGGCAGGACCGACGCCAGGGAGATCCCGGCCATGATCAGCAACGAGGCGCGGATGGCGCCGAGCCGCGCGTCCTCGTTGATCCGCACCGCCTCGTCCACCTGCTCCGGGGTGGCCGAGGCGGCGCCGAGCACCTCGCGCAGCTCGTCGTTGGTGACGAAGTCGACCTCGTCGAACAGGACCTTCGTCTGCAGCTCGGCCGGCAGATCGGACCGGGCGGAGGCCGACGACAGCAGCAGCCCCAACAACCCGACGGCGACGACGCTGGCGAAGGCCGCGCCGACGGCGTTCGAGACGTTGTTGGCCACGCCGCGCAGCGCGCCGACGTCACCAGCCAGCTCCTTCGGCGCCGCGGACACCAGCACGTTGAAGAGCAGCGTGAGCAACGTGCCCTCGCCGATCCCCACGACGATCAGGCCCACGATCACGGCGATCGTGCTCCACGCGTTGCCGACCGTGAAGGCCACCACGACGAGACCGACCGTGATCAGGACGAACGAGGCGGTGCCGAGCCTCCGCGCGGAGAGGCGGTCGTAGAACCGCACCGACATCACCCCCGAGAGGGCCACGGCCCCGGCGTAGGGGAGGATGGCCACCGCCGAGAACAGGGGCGTGCGGTCCTGCACGATCTGGACGTAGAGCGGGATGAGGAACCCCACCGCCAGGCCGAGGCTGCCGGCCACCAGGAAGGCGACCATGGCGCTGCGCTCCTCCCGGCTGTCCAGCACCTCGAGGGCCAGCAGCGGCTGCCGGCCGCTGCGGACCCGCCGGTGGGACCACGCGAAGAACGCCTGGCCGAGCACGATCCCGAGCACGATCGACAGCGGAGCCGGCGACACGCGCAGCACGGAGAAGGGCGCCGCCTCCTCCGCGGTGAGCGGCCCCCAGGTCTGGAGGTTGTTGAAGCCCAGCAGCACGAGGGCGATCGCCGCCGCGGACAGCGCCACCCCGACGGCGTCGATCCTGATGTGGGGCTGGCGCGGGATGGGCTGCAGGCGCGCGCTCAGCACGAGGACGACGACCGCCAGGACGACGATCAGCCAGTACGTGTAGCGCCAGCTCAGCGCCGTGGCGAGGAACCCGGCGACCACGAACGTGAGGGCGCTGGCCACGGCGGGGATGCCGGCGAGCACGCCCAACGACGTCTCCTGCTGGCGGCCGAGGTAGTTCGCGGCGATCAGCACCACCAGCGTGGGCACGAGGATGCTGGCGGCGACCCCTGCGATCGCCTGGGCGGTGTTCATCGTCGCCGCGTCGGTGCTCGTCGCCATCAGGACCATGCCCGCGCCGTGCACGACGACGCCCACCTGGAAGACCCGACGCTCGCCGACGAGCTTCCCGAGCTTGGCGCCGGGCATGACCAGCGCGGCGACGAACAACGAGTACACGAGCAGCGCCGTCGCCGGTGCGGTCGCCGGCGCGCCCAGGTCCTCGGCGATCGGCCCGAGCGACACCGGCAGCGCGCTGATGCTGATCGCCATCTGCAGCTGGGCGAGGACGATGACGGTCAACGCGAACCAGGGCGCATGGGCGGGGTCTCGGCGCTCGACGGCGGCGCCGGTGGTCTGGGTGCTCACGCGCCGGCGCGCCGCCGTAGGTCCTCGGGCCGCACCGCCAACCGCTCACGCAATGCCTGCATGGCGTTCCCTCCCCCCAGGGAGCTGTGCACCCCCGGTGGGCGCTGGGCCGGCGACGACGGTACCACCGGGTCGCTCGGCCGCGACGCTGGGTGAGCCGCTGCGCCGACGTCCCGGTCGCGGCCGCGCGACCATGGCGCCGTGCCGAGCGACGTCCGTCCCGGCTCCGGCGCTCCTGCCGGCGTCGCGGCGTCGGCGGTCGTCCCGTGCCCGGTGCTGGTGGGGCGGTCGCGCGAGCTCGACGTGCTGGTGCGCGCCGTCGACGACGCCCGCGCCGGTCGGGGCGGCGTGGTGTTCGTGGCCGGCGAGGCCGGCATCGGCAAGTCGCGCCTCGCGCGCGAGGCGATCGCGCGGGCGGAGGGCCGGCGCGTGCGCGTGCTCCGAGGGCGCGCCGTGCCCGGCTCCGCCGCGGCGGCGTTCCGCCCGCTCTCGGAAGCGCTGGTGCCGGCAGCGCCGGAGGCCGCAGCGGCGCCCGGCCTGACCCCGTGGCTCCCGGCGCTGACGGCGATCGTGCCCACGCTCACCAGCGTCAGCCCGGTCGAGGTCACCGCGCCGGTGCGCGGCGAGGCCGTGCTCCGGCTCCTCGGTGAGGTCAGCGGCACCGCCGGCGGCCTGCTCGTCCTGGAGGACCTGCACTGGGCCGCCCCCGAGACCGTCGCCATCGTCGAGCACCTCAGCGACCACCTCGAGCGGGTGCCCGTCGCGTGCATCGTGACGCTCCGCTCCGAGGAGCGCAGCGCGGCGAACGAGCTCCTCGCTCGTGTCGCGGCGAGGCGGGCGGCGCCGGTCCTGCAGCTCGAGCGCCTGAACGAGGCGCAGGTCGCCGCCATGGTCCACAGCTGCACGGGCGGCGTCGACCGCGCGGCGGTGGAACGGGTGGTGTCGCTGGGCGAAGGGGTGCCGTTCCTGATCGAGGAGATGCTCGTCTCGCCCGGGCTGCCCGCGTCGTTCGCCGACGGCGTGCGGGCTCGCCTGGCTGACCTCGGTGAGGAGGATCGGCTCGTGCTCGTCACCGCGGCCGCCTTCGGCCGGCACTTCGACTGGCGGGTGCTGCCCGCCGCCACCGGGTCGGACGAGGCGACCGTCGTGGCCGCGCTCGATCGAGGGGTCGCCGCCCAGCTCCTCGCCGTGGAGGGCGAGAGCTTCCGCTTCCGGCACGCGCTGACGGCCGAGGCCGTGTTCCACTCGGTGACCCCACCCCACCGCCAGGCCATCGCCCGGACGGCCCTTGACGTCCTCGACCAGGTCGAGGAACTGCCCGCGGCGCAACGTGAGGTCGCGGCCGGGGTGGCGGAGCGCGCCGGCCACGCCGACCGTGCCGGGCGGCTGCACACGGGCCTCGGGGAGGACGCGCTGGCAAGGGGCGCGTTGCACACGGCGATCGCAGCCCTCCGTCGCGCCGCGGAGCTGCTCCCTCCGGGCGACGACCGCGATCGCGCCACCCAGCTGCTGGTCGACGCGCTGGTGCTCGCCGGTCACGTCGACGACGCCTCGGTGGTGGGCGACGAGCTCATCGGCCGCCTCCCCGACGACCGGGCCGCGGCCGTGCAGCTGCGCCTGGCGGCGGCGGCCGCGACGGCGGCGCGCTGGCCACAGGCACGGGATCGCCTCGAACGGGCGCAACGAGCGGCGAGCCCGTCGCCGCCCCACGAGCTGGCCGCCGAGCTGGCCGTCCGGCGGACCGAGGTGGCGCTCGCGACCGACGATCCGGGTCAGGCCGAGCGGCTGGGTCGGCACGCGCTCCCTTTGGCGCGTGCGGCCGGACGGCCGGAGCTGGTGTGCGAGGCGCTCCAGCTGCTCGGGCGCGCCGCCCGCCGGTCGTCGTTGGAGGCCGCCGAGCCCTGGTTCCGTGACGCACTCGCCGTCGCAGAGCGCGCCGACCTGCCTCACTGGCGGCTGCGGGCCCTGCACGAGCTGGGCACGATCGCCCTCCTGGAGCGGTCGGAGGTGCGGCAGCTCGTCGAGGCGCAGCAGCTGGCGGAGGAGGTGGGGGCCATGGCCACGGCCGCCGTGCTCGACATCGAGCTCGCCGCGGGGTACGCCGGCGTCGACGACCTGGACGCCGCCGTCCGCCACGGCGAGCAAGCCGCGCAGCGCGGGCGCGAGCTCGGTCTCGGCCTGGTCGCCGCCTGGGGGTGGCAGCACGTCGCCGCCGCGGCGAGCGTGCGGGGTGAGGACGAACGCGCCGCGGCCGCGCGGGCAGCCGCGCGGGCCGCCGCCCCCGGCGACCGCGACATCGAGGGCTTCCTGGTGGGCGGCCAGCTGTTCGGCGCGCTGGCCCACGACGACCTCGACGCCGCGCTCCAGCTCGCCACGCGCATGACGGAGATCCTCCGGGGCTCCCACACTGCGGTCCCGGCCCACAGCCGCGCGGCCTGGCCGGTGCTGCTCGCCCTGGCCGGCCGTCCGGAGGCCGCCGCCGCGATCGAGGAGCTCGAGGCTGCCGGCGTGGCGGTCACCGGGGGTGGCCGTGCCTGGCTCGCGTTCGCCCGAGCCATGCTCCTCGGGCGCACGGATCCCGCACGTGCGGTCGCCGTGGCCGTCGAGGCCGACGCCTGGCTGGGCCACATGCCCTTGTGGCGCAGCATCGCCCGGCGCCTCCTTGGGGAGGCGGCCGCCACCGCCGGGTGGGCGCTCCCGGCCGGCTGGCTGACCGATGCTGAGGTGACCCTGCGCGGGCTGGGCCACGATCGTCCCGCCGACGCGTGCCGCCGGCTCCGGGGCGCGGAGGCCCACGAGGTGCCCGCGGCCTGGGCACGGCTCGGCGTCACGCGCCGCGAGGCCGACGTGCTCGCCCTGGTGGTCGAAGGGTGCTCCAACCGCGAGATCGCCGAGCGCCTCTACCTCTCGGTGCGCACGGTCGAGAAGCACGTGGAGTCGCTGCTGCGCAAGACGGCGACGCGGACCCGCACCCAGCTGGCCCGAGCTGCCTCAACTACGTAGTCGCCCGCCGCGCCATTACGTGATCGCCCCCATGTGCGACGGGGGCGGGCCGTCGCACGATCGCCTCGAACCGCACATCCGAGGAGGCGACATGGGAACAGCAGTGGTGCAAGGCGAGCTCTGGGGCGGCGCCGCGCAGGACTGGGGCGACCTCCAGGAACCGACAGGCGCTCCCATCTACGAGGCCGCGTTCGAGGCGATGGGTGTCGACGACGGCTGCCGCCTGCTCGACGTGGGCTGCGGCACCGGGTTCGCGTTGCAGCTCGCGCAGAAGCGGGGCGCCATCGTCAGCGGCTTCGACGCGGCCGACGCGATGCTGCGCGTCGCGCGGACCCGGTTGCCCGGTGCCGACCTCCGCCAAGGCGACCTCGAAGCCCTCCCGTACGGGGACCGGTCCTTCGACGCCGTCAGCGCCTTCAACTCCGTCCAGTACGCGACGGACCCGGTGCAGGGCCTCCGCGAGATCCAGCGGGTCGCCGTCGCCGGCGCACCCGTGGCCGTGGCCACCTGGGGCGACCCCGAGCGTTGCGACGGCAAGGCCATCATCGCCGCCGTTGGCGCGCTGCTGCCCCCGCCGCCGCCCGGCGCTGCGGGGCCGTTCGCGCTGGCGGCGCCCGGCGCGCTGGAAGCGCTCGTCGAGCGAGCCGGCCTCACCGCCGACCGTGCGCTCGACGTGCCGGCGCCGTTCGTCTACCCCGACCTCGCGACCGCGGAGCGGGCCAACCTCTCGGCCGGGCCGACGAGGCTCGCCATCAACCATGCGGGGGTTGACGCGGTTCGCCAGGCGTTCACCGCGGCGCTCCAGCCGTTCGTCCGCCCCGACGGCTCCGTGCGGCTCGAGAACGTGTTCCGCGTCGTCATCGCCCACGCGTGACGTCGGAGGCGCCGAGGTCGTCGCCGTACCCCTCGGCCAGGCGCGGCCACTGCGAGGTGGGGCGTCCGCCCGGCCACTCCCACAGCGGCGACCACTCGGGCGGCCCGCTGAGGGTGCGGGTCGCGTGGCCGAGGCGCGGCCAGCCGGGCGGCGAGTCCTCCCACTCCTCCTGGCGACCGAACACGGTCAGGTCCATCAGCGCGTAGCTGTAGTCAAGGGCCTCGGCGCCGCGCCGCTTGGTCCAATACGTCTCGAACACGCGGTCGCCGTCGCGCAGGTAGCACACGAGGTGGAAGAGCCCCTGCTCGCGCCCGACCAGCAGCGTGTCGAGCGACGGTTGCGCCGAGTACCACGGCATCCGCCAGCCCATGAACGAGCGGTAGCGCAGGCTCTCCTCGTACGACGTCTGCGCGTCGCCGAACCCGTAGGCGGTGTTCCGGCCCTGGCACAGCACCGCGAAGGTGATGTCGCGGCTGTGCAGGTAGGAGAGCTCACCGACGTGGCTCATCACCCACGTGCAGCCCTCGCACTGCTCGTGCGCGGGTCGCCCGGGCCACCACATGAAGTAGTAGGCCACGAGCTGGCGCCGGCCCTCGAAGGCGTCGAGGAGGGTGACCGGTCCGTGCGGTCCGAGCAGCGGGCTGCCACCTGCGACCTCGACCATCGGCAGCCGGCGGCGGGCCGCGGCGATGGCGTCGCCCTCCCGGGTGTGCGCCTTCTCCCTGGCCCGCAGGGCGGCGACCTCCTGCTCGAAGGTGGCCCGGTCGGTGAGGACCGGTCCTGTCCCACTCGGCTGCTCGGCCATGGGCGCCTCCAGGTGCCTCGAACGGCCACGGGTGGCTCCGCGGCACCGTAGTGCCCCTGACGACCGTGTCCTCGGCGCGACACCCGACTGCCAGAACAGGCGGCGGACCGAGGACCCCTGTGGCATACTGCGCCCGCCCTCCGTGGGAACGGGGTCCGCGGGGGAGGTACACACCGTGGAGGGGCGCATGAGCAGCGGGGCACACGGCCTGGTGGCCCTACCTCCCGCTCCGCCGCGCCCTCCCCGACGTGATGGCGGTGCGGCCGCGCGGCGGCCCGACACTCGAACGAGCCGAGGTGCATCGTGACGCAACGGAAGCTGTGGGCGAACTCCGGCGACTCCCACTACATGGAGCCGCCCGACCTGTTCGACCGGCTCTCCCCCGAGCTGCGGGAGCTGCTGCCGAAGACGACGCGCGACGAGGAGCGCGGCGTCGAGATCATCACGGTGGACGGGCAGTCGTTCGAACGCCCGATCCCGCGCCCGGTGACGCCCGAGTACCTGCGCAAGACGGCGGCGCGGCCGATCGACGACGAGCTCGACGAGGTCGACCGCCTCGCGGAGCACGCGGACAACCTCAACAACAACAACCGTGCACCCGGCGCGTACGACCCGGTCAAGCGGCTCGACGACCTCAACGCCGAGGGCGTGTGGGCCGAGGCCATCTACCCCTCGCTCGGAGCGTGGACGCACAACATCCGCACGCCCGCGCTCATCCGCGAGGGCTGCCGCATCTCCAACGACTTCTTCATCGACTTCCAGCGGCACTCACCCCGGTACGTGGTCGCGGCCTCGATCCCGCTGCTCGACGCCGACGACGCCGTGGCCGAGATCGAGCGGGCCGCGGAGCTGGGCTTCAAGCTGGTGTTCTTCCCCGTGCAGCCGCCGTTCGGGCGGCCGCAGTGGCAGCACGCTGACTGGGACCCGGTGTGGGCCGCGCTGGAGGCCAACGACCTGGTGCTCGGGTTCCACATCGGCACCGAGCCGGCCGAGCCCACCAGCCGCCTCGGGCTCTACTACCGCGGCCGGGCCGGCGCCCTCCTCAACTACGTCGAGACGAGCTTCGGCGGGCAGCGGGCGGCGATCCAGCTGATCGCCTGCGGTGCGCTCGATCGCCACCCGCGGCTGCGCGTGCTGGTCTCCGAGGGCGGAGCCAGCTGGGGCCCGCACATCGCCGACATGCTGGACGAGGGCTACCGCCAGCACGGCTCGGCGGTGCGCCCCCGGCTGTCCAAGCCCCCGAGCCGCTTCCTGCACGAGCAGGTGTACGCCAGCTTCCAGCACCACCGCTCGGCGGTGCTGACCAACACCGCCTTGGGGTGGAAGAACGTGCTGTGGGGGTCCGACTACCCGCATTTCGAGGGCACCTTCGGGCACACCCAGAAGACGCTCCACGAGCTGTTCGACGACGTCGACGAGGCCACGAGCCACCGCATCCGCATCGGGGCCTTCCAGGAGCTGTTCCCGCACGTGCCCGAGCCGCCCGCTGACGGCACGGAGCTGCCCTCGTGACGGCGTTCGACGGCCAGGTCGCCATCGTCACGGGCGCGGCCCGCGGCCTCGGCCGGGACTACGCGCGGTACTTCGCGCAGGACGGCGCCAACGTCGTCCTGGCCGACGTGAAGGGCACCGAGAGCGCCGCGGAGGAGGCCTCCGCCGCCGGCCCGCGCTGCATCGGCGTCGAGTGCGACGTCACCGACCGCGCCAGCGTGGCTGCCCTGATCGATCGCACCAAGGCCGAGTTCGGCCGGCTCGACATCCTCGTGAACAACGCGGGCGTGGGTGGCGGCGGGACCTACCAGGTGGGCCAGATCCGCCTCCTCGACGTCACCGAGGACATCTGGGAGCTGGCCTGGAGCGTCAACGTCACCGGCACGTTGCTCTGCTACCAGGCCGCGGTGCCCCTCATGCGGGAGGGCGGCTCCGGTCGGATCATCAACATCTCCTCGATGGCGGCCCGGTCGGGTGGCAGCCCGTACGGCGTCACCAAGCAGGCCGTCGAGCACATGACCAAGGGCATGGCCAAGGAGGTGGGCGACGACGGCATCACGGTCAACTGCATCGCCCCTGGCATCTGCGCCTTCGAGGCGGCCAAGGGCGCGCTCCCCAACGCCGAGGCCGTGTTCGCCGGCAACGCCATCAAGCGCATCGGCAGGAGCCGGGAGCTGTACGACGCCATGAAGTACCTGTGCGGCCCGGAGGCGTCGTGGATCACCGGCCAGACGTTGCACGTCGATGGCGGCGCAGGGCTTGGGTGAGCCTCGCGCCGTCGAGGCGAGCTCCGCCGCGAGCGCCGGTCCGCCGCTCGCGGGGTGCAGGGTCCTGGACCTGAGCAGCACGACCACCGGGGCCCAGGTGACCCAGACCTTGGCCGACGCCGGCGCGGAGGTGATCCTGGTCGAGCCTCCCGGTGGGACGCCGCTACGACGGGTGCCGGCGTGGCCGTTCTGGGGGCGCGGGAAGCACAGCGTGGTGCTCGACCTGCACGAGGGCGCCGACCGGGATCGGGCCCGCCGGCTGGCCGCCACCGCAGATGTCGTGGTCGAGACGTGGCGTCCGGGCGTGGCCGAGCGCCTGGGCCTCGGCTACGACGAGCTGGCCGCGCTGAACCCGCGGCTGGTCTACGCATCGATCACTGCGTTCGGCCGCGAGAACCCGCTGTGCCACCTCAAGGGCTACGAGCCGGTCGTGATGGCCAAGCTGGGGATGCTCGACGCGGCCTCCCGCCTGACCGCCCGGCCGGGACCTGCCTTCGTCGCCTCCCCGTACTGCTCGTTCAGCGCGAGCCAGACGGCGCTGCACGGGATCCTCGCCGCCCTCTTCGAACGGGAGCGCAGCGGCTGCGGTCAGCGGGTCGACGCCACGCTGGTGCAGGGCGTGCTGGCCCACGACAACTGGGACTGGCTGCTCCGGCTGCTCGCCCACCGCTTCCCGGATGCGTTCGCGTCCGTCGGCGCCACCACGCACACGGCGCGGGGCGTCGTGCCCAACTCGCCGCTCTTCCTCAGGCTCATGGTGGGGTTCACCAAGGACGGCCACTACATGCAGTTCGCCCAGGTGTCCGAGCGCCTGTGGCAGGCCTTCCGGCGCGTCACCGGCCTCGGCGAGCTCATGGGGGAGGGGTGGTCGCCGCCCGACGATCCCGAGGAGCGGGCCCAGTGGCTCGACAAGGCCATCGAGATCACCCGGTCGAAGACCTACGCCGAGTGGCTCGAGGTGTTCGACCGGGAGCCGGACGTCTGGGCCGACGTCTTCCGTGACGGCTCGGAGCTGCTCGACCACCCGCAGCTCGTCGCCGACGGCCGCATCGTCACGGTCGACGACCCGCTGCTCGGCCCGGTGCGCCAACCGGGTCCGCTGGTGGCGATGCCCTTGGGCGCGTCGGCGCCCATCACCGCGGCACCGGCGCTCGGCGCCCATGGCGAGCGCGGGTGGACGTCAGCTCCGACCGGCTGCGGTGCCGCGGTCGACAGGCCCGATCGTGCGGGCGGGCCGCCCCTGGCCGGCGTGACGGTCCTCGAGCTCGGCTCGAACTACGCCGGGCCCTTCGGCGCCACCCTGCTGGCCGAGCTCGGCGCCCGCGTGATCAAGGTCGAACCGCTGAGCGGCGACCCCCACCGCAGGCTGGCCCCGTTCCCCGAGGTGGCCGGCATCAAGCCGCTGCAGGGCAAGGAGAGCGTGGCCGTCGACATCGCCACCGAGGAAGGGCGCGCCATCGTGCTCGAGCTGGCCCGCCGGGCCGACGTCGTCCTGCAGTCGTGGCGGGCGGGGGCCGCGGCCCGCCACGGCCTGGCCGCGGCCGATCTCCTCGCGGTGAACTCGCGCCTCGTGTACCTCAACGCGCCCGGCTACGGCGTCGGCCCGCCGTACGGTCGTCGTCCTGCCTACGCGCCCTCCATCGGCGCCGCCACGGGGCTGGCCTACCGGAACGTGGGCGGTCGAGGCAGCGTGCCCGCGCACGCCGATCTCACGGCTGACGAGGTCCGCACCTACAGCCAGACGCTCGGCGGCGCGACGACGGTCGTCGGCAACGCTGACGCCTTCTCCGCCCTCGGCGTGGCGACGGCGTTGCTCCTCGGCCTGCTCGGCACCCGGCGCCACGGATGCGGCCAGGAGCTGGCCACGTCGATGTTGTCGACGATGGCGCACGTCCTGGCCGACGACATGGTCGACTACGAGGGTCGCCCGCCGTTGCCCACGCCCGACCCCCACCTGCTCGGGTTGGGCGCGCGGTACCGCCTGTACGAGGCGGCCGACGGCTGGGTCTTCCTCGCCGCGCCCCAGGATCGGGAGTGGCAGGCCCTCGCGTCGGAGCTCGGCCTCCCGCCCGACCTCGCCGACGACGACGCGCAGCTGGCGACGGTGCTCGGGGAGCTCTTCCGCCAGGACGGGGCGGCCGCGTGGGAAGCGCGGCTGGGCGCCGTCGACGTCGCCTGCGCGGCGGTGGCCGCCGGTCCGGTTGAGGACGTCGTCTGGTTCACCGGTGGCGTCGGCACGGCGCTGGGCATCGTCACCGAGGCCGAGCATCCGGTGCTCGGCACCTACCCGCGCCTCAAGCCGACCGTGACCTTGTCGCGCACGCCGGGGGTGACGGGCAACGCTCCCTTGTGCGGCCAGGACACGGTCGCGGCGCTGCAGGAGCTCGGGCTGAGCGCGGAACGCATCGACGTCCTGCGGGCCGCAGGGGTGGTGGCCACACCGGAGGACTGAGCCCACCGGTGCTCGTGTGGCGCGCCACCTGCGTGGCATGGTTAAGTCCGTTCACTGAAGACCATCGGAAATGGGGGACTCATGGGGCGTCCGTGGATCGCGCGGAAGGCGCCCGCCCGGATCGGGGTGGGCGTGCTGGCCGTGCTGGCGCTGGCCTTGGCCGCGTGCGGCGACGACGACAGCGACAGCGGGGACGGCGGCGGAGGCGCAGGCACGACGGCGACATCGGCCGCGGGCGCGCCCAGCAGCGGCGCGCCGACCAGCGCCGCCGCCGCGCCTGACGACGTGGATCCCGAGGGGGTGCTGCGCATCGGGATGAACTTCGCCTCGAGCGGCGGGATCAAGTTCGACCCGACGAAGCAGAACTCGCCGGCGGAGTTCCAGGTGCACTACCACGTGTACGACACGCTGCTGCGCCAGAAGGAGGACGGCACCTACGCGCCGGGCCTGGCGACGGAGGCGAAGATCGTCGATCCGAACACCATCGAGGTGACGCTCCAGGAGGGTGTGACCTTCCAGGACGGTTCGAGGTTCGACGCCGAGGACGTCAAGGCCACGATCGAGCGGAACGTCGCCTCGGAGAACACGTCGCCGTTCCGGGTGAGCGAGCTGTCGGCGGTGGGCACCATCGACGTGGACAGCCCCACGAAGTTGACCATCCGGCTGAAGACCCCGACGGCGGGTTCCTTCTACAACCTCCTGGCGCACAACGAGACCATGCCCCTCTCGAAGGAGGCCATCGACTCAGGCGTTGACCTCAACGAGAACCCGATCGGCGCCGGGCCCTTCAAGTTCGTGTCGCAGGACGCCCAGAGGATCGTCTTCGAGAAGTGGGACGGCTACTTCCAGGCCGACGAGATCAAGGTGGCGGGGGTCGAGTGGGTGCAGACCGACGCCCAGAGCGTGGTCACAGCGCTGCGCAGCCACGCCATCGACGTGGCCTTCACGACCCCCGACCAGAACCAGCAGCTCGAGGGCAGCGGGATCGCCGTCCGCTCGGACACCGGTCCGAACAACGTCTTCTGGACCTCCTTCATGTGCGAGGTGCAGCCGTTGCTGCGCAACGTCCAGGTGCGCCGGGCGCTGAACCACGCCATCGACCGGGAGGCCATCAACGCCACGCTCTTCGCCGGGAAGGGCGCGCCGATGTCGCAGTTCTGGGCGCCGGGCACGGACTTCTATGACCCCTCCCTCGCCGACATGTACCCGCACGACCCGGAGCGGGCTCGCCAGCTCCTGGCCGAGGCCGGCCAGGAGGGGTTGGCGCTGCGGATCGCGGCGTCCCCAGGGCAGCAGCAGCGGGCCGCGGAGCTCGTGCAGGCGCAGTTCGCCGAGGCCGGCATCAACCTCGAGATCGTGACGACCACCAACTTCGTGCAGGAGGTCCTCCTCGGCACGAAGGCCGACCTGGCGCAGCAGCCGCAGAACCGCTTCTGGACCGACAAGGTCACCCGCGTGTTCATGCCGGGCAGCGTCGGCACGACGTGCGACCCCAAGGACCCGGTGTTCACCGCCATGGTGGCCGACCTGCGGGCGGTCGACCCGTCGTCGCCCCGCGCCATCGACCTCTGGCATCGGGTCTCGCGCTACCTCCAGGAGAACGCCTACGGGCTGTTCATGGTGAACGGCACGAACAACAACGCCTGGGACGGCGAGAGGGTCGCCGGGATCGCCTGGACGCCCAACCAGGTGGGCCAGCCCTACCCGGACATGCACTCCGTGTACGTGAAGCGCTGAGCCCGATGAGCGGGCGGGCGCGGGATGGACGGCGACGGTCCCTGCGCCCGCCGGCCCGGCTCGCTACCGTGCGCCCGTGAACGAGCACCACAAGTTCTGTGGCAGCGACGTGTGGCGGGAGATGGTGCGGGAGAAGATCATCCCGTGGGCGCTGCACGACGCGGTGCTGGGCGACGACGTCCTCGAGGTCGGGCCCGGCTACGGCGCCACCACGGAGGTGTTCCGGGAGCGGGTCGGCCACCTGACCGCGGTGGAGATCGACCCCGAGCTGGCGGGACGGTTGGTGGAGCGGTTCGCCGGCACGAACGTCACGATCGTGGAGGGTGACGCCACCGCCATGCCGCTCGAGGACGGCCGCTTCACCGGTGCCGTGTGCTTCACGATGCTGCACCACGTCCCCGGCGCGGAGCAGCAGGACCGCCTGTTCGCAGAGGTGGCGCGCGTGCTCCGCCCCGGCGCGGTGCTCGTGGCGACCGACTCGGTCTACAACCCGCAGACGGAGGCGGCCCATGAGGGCGACACCTACGAGCCGGTCGATCCCACCACGCTGCCGGCGCGCCTCGCCGCCGCGGGCTTCGCCGACGTCGAGGTGGAGCTGGGCGAGTCCGGCTGGGCCGCCCGAGCCACGGCGCGCCGTGTCGCCGCCCCGACGGGGTGACATCCGCCGAGCCCGGTAACGGCACGCGGCGCGCCGCGGTCGGAGATCCCGTGACGCCGACCCACGAGACGACGCTCGACACCTACGAGGACGTCGCGGCCCGAGGCGAGTGGCCGCCGCTGACCCTCGACCTGCGGCCCCCGCCGCCGACGCCCTCGCTCGCGGCTCAGCTCACCAGCGTGGTGGCGCCGCTGAAGTCGGACGACCTGCGGCGCATGCGCGCCACCATGCTGGAGCGCCTCGCCTTCTCCGAGCGCTACAGCGACTCCGTCATCGAGCACGACCTCATCGGCCTGCTGCGCCACCTGCCCGACGGTCGCGTCGAGCGCTACAGCGAGAAGCTGGCGCGGGAGATGGCCAAGGGGCGCAGCGAGTCCGCGGCGTTCGGGCTCGGCCGCGTCGGCGACCAGCGGGTCGTCGTCTTCGCCATGGACTGGGACTTCTTCGCCGGCTCGTTCGGCACGGTGAGCGGCGAGAAGTTCCAGATGGCGGTCGACCTCGCCACCAGCAAGAAGCTGCCGTTGGTCGGCATTTACTCCTCGAGCGGCGTGCGCCAGCACGAGAACTACGCCGGCCTGGTGCAGATGTCCCGAGCCGTCTACGCGGTGGCCACCTTCCGCGAGCGCAGCGCGAAGCCCTACCTGTCGGTGCTGTTGGGCCAGGTGTGGGGCGGCATCTCCGCCAGCGTGGCGCCCCTGGGCGACGTGATCGTCGCCGTGGCGGGCACCGAGTACGGCTTCTCCGGGCCGAACGTGATCGAGGCGTACGAGGGTCGCAAGGTGGAGCCCGGCTCGCAGCGGGTCGAGGTGCACGCCACGCGGCGCAACGTCGACGTCGTGGTGCCCGACGAGGACGCCGCGGCGCTGCTCCTCGGCCGCCTGCTCGACGTGGCCCGTCCCCGCAAGCGAGGGCGCCGGGCGGCCTCGCCGCCGGAGCCGGCCGTGGAGCCGCCGGAGGCGGAGGTCGACGCAGACGGAGGCCCGCCGTCCGCGAACGGCGACGGGCCCACGCCCGAGGACCTCTACGCCCGCTACCAGGCGCTGGTGCGCAGCGGCACCCGCCCCGACGCCCGCTTCTTCGCCGAGCACGTCTTCACCGACACCGTCGCCCTGAGCGGCGGCTACGCAGCCGACGGGCGCCAGCACCACCCGGCCATCACCGCGCACATCGGCCGGCTCGGTCCGCAGCCGTTCCTCGTGATCGGCACGCAGCCCAGCTACGAGCCCGCGTTCGACGGCGTGAAGCGCATCCCGGCCAGCCCCACGCCGGCCGACTACCGGTACCTCGAGCGGATGCTCGACATGGGCACACGGTGGAAGCTGCCGGCGGTCTTCCTGGCCGACACCCTCGGCGCCCGCCCCACGCTCGAAGCGGAGCACGAGAACCAGATGCACTGCATCGCCAACGCGCTGGCGCGAGGCCTGCGCTACCGGTGGCCCGTGCTCACGGTCGTGATCGGCGCGCTGGGCAGCGGCGGCGGGCTGAGCGTCGCGCCCAACGCCGACTACATCGCCATGCTCGACGACAGCCTGGCCTTCGTGGCCGAGGCTCGCTCGGCGGCGTCGATCCTCTACAAGACGGCCGAGCCGACGCGCGACCAGGTGCTGGCCACGCTGACCACGATGCGGGCCACCGCGCACGACCAGCACGAGCTGCGCCTCGTCGACGAGGTGATCCCCAGCGGCCCCAGCGCCAGCCACACCGCGACGCGCCTGCGGGCCGCGCTCACGGAGGCCTACCGGCAGCTCCAGGGCCTCTCGCCGGCCCAGCTCGAGAACCGGCGGCGTCGCCGCATCAGGCGTCCGGGCGGGCTCAAGGTCCGCCACGGCGCCCCGCCCACCGGGTCATCCTGACGAAACGGGTAGGACCCACACGTCCCAGGAGGTGGGCCAGACGGGCTGACCGGTCGGCCGGGGGCGAACCGCTACGGTCGCCGCCAGATCGACACGGGGAGGACGGGGATGGCGGACGACCTGGGCGCAGCCGGGCTGCGGTTCGAGCGCGACGGCGTGCTGGGCTGGTGCATCATCGACCGGCCGGAGGCGAGGAACGCCTTCACGCCGGCCATGTATTTCGGGATCAAGAAGGCCGTGCGGCTCGTCAACCGCGATCCCGACCTCCGGGCCCTCGTCATCACCGGCACCGGCGACGTGTTCTCCGCCGGGGGCGACCTCGGCGGGCGGTCGAACCCCGGGGACGAGCCGGTGCCCGACATCGGCCCCGACATGCTGCCGTTCCTCACCATACGCGACAGCCGGGCGCCGGTGGTCGCCGCGGTCAACGGGATCTGCCAGGCCGGCGGCCTGCTCGTGGCGATGATGGCCGACATCGCGGTGGCCAGCGACCGGGCCACGTTCCGGGCGCCCGAGCTGCTGCGCGGCATCGTGGACGCCACCTACGCGGCCGTCCTGCCCGCCCACGTGGGCATCGCCGTGGCGCGCGACCTGCTGCTCTCGGCCCGCCGCTTCGACGCCGAGGAGGCCGTGCGCCTCGGCGTGATCACCCGCGTCGTGCCGCACGAGCAGCTCCGCGACGCCGCGGTGCAGGCCGTGGGGGAGATCCTCCAGACCGGGCCGCTGGCCCGCATGCACGTGAAGCGGATGTTGAACGAGCGCTACGGGCTCATCGACTACCAGACGATGTTCGGTTCGCTGGAGGAGTCGCCCGAGCCGCGCGAGGGCATGCAGGCCTTCATGGAGAAGCGCGAGCCGAACTGGATCCCGCCCCAGTTCGCCCGGGACCGCAGCGGCCGCTCGCCGATGTCCTGACCGCCGGCAGGCCGTGCCATCGTGGGCGGCCGACCCCGCCACCGGGGCGGGGCGGGACCTTCGGAGGCGAGAGATGACGGCAGTGATGCGCGGGGTGCGCATCCTCGAGGTGGCGGAGCACACGTTCGTGCCGGCGGCGTCGGCGTTGCTGGCCGACTGGGGTGCGGAGGTCATCAAGATCGAGCACGTCGAGCGGGGCGACGCCATGCGCGGGCTGGCGTCCACCGGCGTGGCCGCCATCGCGGGCGACGTGCACGCGCTGCTGGAGCACTCCAACCGGGGCAAGAAGAGCCTCGGCCTCGACCTCACCACGCCGGACGGGCTGGAGATCCTCTACAAGCTGGCCGAGACCGCCGATGTCTTCCTCACCAACAAGCTGCCGCGGGTCCGCACCAAGCTGAAGATCACCGTCGACGACATCCGCGCCCGCAACCCGCGCATCATCTACGTCCGGGGCACCGGCCAGGGCGAGCGGGGCCCCGACGCCGACAAGGGGTCGTACGACTCGCTGGCCTTCTGGGCCCGGGCCGGCGTGGCACGCGGCGTGCAGCGGCCGGAGGACGAGCGCGTGCCCGGTCCTCCCGGCCCGGGCTTCGGCGACTCCATCGGGGCCATGACCATCGCCGGCGGGATCATGGGCGCGCTCTTCCACCGCGAGCGCACCGGCGAGGCCACCGTGGTCGACGTCTCGCTGTTCGGCACGGGCCTGTGGGCCATGGGTCAGGCCGTGGCCCTCTCGCTGCTGCTCGACCAGCCCTGGACGGCACCGCCCGCCGACCAGCCCCGGACCAACCCGCTCGTCGGCAACTACCTCACCAAGGACGGGCGGTGGGTCGCCCTCACCTGCCTGCAGGCCGGCCAGTACTGGCCCGCCATGGCGGAGGCCATCGGGCAGCCCGCGCTGGGCACCGATCCCCGCTTCGCCGACCACGCCTCCCTCATGGCCAACAGCCGCGACGCCATCGCGATCCTCGAGGAGGCCTTCGCCACCCGCACCCTGGCCGAGTGGCGCGACGCGCTGGCCGACTTCGCCGGCCAGTGGGCCGTGGTGCAGGACACCCGCGAGGCCGCCTCCGACCCGCAGTCGGTGGCCAACGGCTACATCCAGGAGTGCGCCACGGCCACCGGCACCCGGTTCCGCCTGGCGGCCGCCCCCGTGCAGTTCGACGAGGAGCCGCCCGTGCCCGGCCGGGCGCCGGAGTTCAACGAGCACGGCGACGCCATCCTCGCCGAGCTCGGCCTCGACCAGGAGGCCATCATCGACCTGAAGATCCGCGGCGTCGTCGCCTGAGCCGTCGCGCGCACCCGCGTGACCTGCGTCGCGCCCTCGCCTGGGAATTGCGTTCAGACCTCGCAGAATCGTATTCTGGGAGGCGCGAACAGGAGGAGCCGCACCATGGCGTGGGACTTCAGGACCGATCCGGAGTACCAGGAGAAGCTCGACTGGGCGGACCAGTTCGTGCGGGAGAAGGTCGAGCCGCTCGACTACCTCTTCCCCCACGAGCAGTTCGTCCCGCTCGACGAGCGCAAGCGGAAGATCATCGACCCGCTGAAGGAGGAGGTACGCGCCCAGGGCCTGTGGGCCACGCACCTCGGCCCCGAGCTCGGCGGTCAGGGCTTCGGCCAGCTCAAGCTGGCCCTGCTGAACGAGATCCTCGGCCGGTCGCAGTGGGCTTCCCACGTGTTCGGCACGCAGGCACCCGACACGGGCAACGCCGAGATCATCGCCCACTACGGCACCCCGGAGCAGAAGGAGCGCTACCTGAAGCCGCTCCTGAACGGCGAGATGTTCTCGACCTACTCGATGACCGAGCCCCACGCCGGCGCCGACCCCACCCGCTTCACCACCCGCGCCGAGCGCGACGGCGACGAGTGGGTCATCAACGGCTGGAAGTACTTCTCCTCCAACGCCAAGACCGCGTCCTTCCTCATCGTCATGGCGGTCACCAACCCCGACGTGAGCCCGTACAAGGGCATGTCGATGTTCCTGGTGCCGACCGACACGCCCGGCGTGAAGATCGTCCGCAACGTGGGCCTGTACGGGGAGCCGCTGAACGAGGGCTTCCACGCGCTCATCCACTACGACAACGTGCGCGTCCCCGCCGACGCGGTGCTCGGCGGCGAGGGCCAGGCCTTCGTGATCGCCCAGACCCGCCTCGGCGGAGGCCGCATCCACCACGCCATGCGCACCATCGGCATGGCCCAGAAGGCGCTCGACATGATGTGCGAGCGGGCGCTCAGCCGCGAGACGCAGGGCAGCCTCCTGGCCGACAAGCAGTTCGTGCAGGGCTACATCGCCGACTCCTACGCCCAGCTGGTGCAGTTCCGGCTGTTCGTGCTCTACACGGCGTGGGAGATCGACGAGTACAACGACTACAAGCGGGTGCGCAAGGACATCGCCACCGCCAAGGTGGTCATGCCCACCGTGCTGCACGACATCGCCTGGCGGGCCATGCAGGTGCACGGCGCGCTGGGCACCACCAACGAGATGCCGCTGTTCCAGATGATCCACGGCGCCGCGATGCTGGGCCTGGCCGACGGGCCGACCGAGGTGCACAAGGTCACCGTGGCCCGCCAGATCCTGCGCGACTACCGCGGGACCGACGACATGTGGCCGAGCGAGTGGATCCCGCGCAAGATCGAAGACGCCAAGCAGCGCTACGCACACCTCCTGGAGCTGGAAGTGGGGAACCTGTGATCGACATCGACCGGCTGGCGACCTGGCTCGACGGCACCGACCTGCCCGGCAAGGGCGAGCCCATCGAGCACCGCTACATCTCCGGCGGCTCGCAGAACGAGATCTACGAGATCCGCCGTGGCGAGCTGCATGGCGCCATCCGCATCCCGCCGCCCACCGCGCCCGAGAGCCGCGACGACGGGATCCTGCGGGAGTGGCGCATCATCGAGGCGCTCGACGGCACCGACGTGCCGCACACGCCGGCGCTCGGCGTGTGCACCGACAAGTCGGTGCTGGGCCGAACGTTCTACATGATGGGCTTCGTCGACGGCTGGTCGCCGATGAACGTGAAGGGCTGGCCGGCCCCGTTCGACACCGACCTCGAGGCGCGCAAGGGCCTGGCCTACCAGCTCGTCGAGGGGACCGCCCTGCTCGGCAAGGTCGACTGGCGGGCCAAGGGCCTGCACGACCTGGGCCGGCCCGACGGCTTCCACGACCGCCAGGTCGACCGGTGGACGGCCTTCCTCGAGCGCATCAAGGGCCGCGAGCTGCCCGGCTTCGACGTGGCCGCCAACTGGTTGCGCAACCACCGCCCGATCGACTTCGTCCCCGGGCTGATGCACGGCGACTACCAGTTCGCCAACGTCATGTACCGCCACGGCGCCCCGGCCAAGCTGGCCGCCATCATCGACTGGGAGATGGGCACCGTCGGCGATCCCAAGCTCGACCTCGGCTGGGTGGTGCAGAGCTGGCCGGCCGACACGATGTCGCCCGAAGCCTCGTCGGCCAGCTACGCCGACATGTACGGCATGCCCCAGCGCGACGAGCTCCTGGCCCACTACAGCGAGGTGTCGGGCCGCCAGGTCGACGACATCGACTACTACATCATCCTCGCCAAGTGGAAGCTGGCTGTGGTGCTGGAGCAGGGCTACCAGCGGGCCCGGCCCGACGACGAGAAGCTGCAGGCCTTCGGGCCCCTCGTGCTCAAGCTGATGGAGGACGCCGCCAACCTGGCGGAGAGCACCGACTACGGGCGCTGAGCCTGCATCGCTGGGGCTCGGGCCGGTTCCGCGGAACCGGCCCGAGCCCTCGGCGCGCCGGGAGCCATGCTGGCGGGGATGTCCGACCAGCCGGCGTGGCCACGGGTGCAGGTGCGGGCCGCCGAGCCGGCCACCACCGTCGTGCTCGTCGAGGGCGAGAGCGACAGGGCCGCGCTCGTCACGTTGGCCGCCCGCCTCGGCCGCGACTTCGACGCCGAGGGTGTGCACGTCGTCGTGCTCGGCGGCGCCACCAACATCGGACCGGTCCTCCGGCGCCTGCGGGCCACGCGACGCGGGGTGCGGGTGGCCGGGCTGTGCGACGCCGGCGAAGCGCCCTGCTTCCGCCGGGCGCTGGCCACGACGGGCGCCATGGAGGCGCACGGCTTCTTCGTGTGCGACGCCGACCTCGAGGACGAGCTCATCCGCGCCATGGGCGTCGAGGAGGTGGAGGCCCTCCTCGACGCCCACGGCGAGCTCGAGCTGTTCCGCACCTTCCAGCGCCAGCCGGCCCAGCGCGGCCGGCGCCGGGAGGAGCAGCTGCGGCGGTTCCTCGGCACCAAGTCGGGCCGAAAGATCCGCTACGGCACGCTCCTCGCCGGCGCCGTCGACCTGGCGGGCATCCCTCAGCCGCTGGCGCGGCTGCTGGCCCACCTGGGTTGAGCCGGACGGGTCACTCCGCGGCCACGGCGGCCAGCACGTCGAGGCGGGACGCCCGCCACGCGGGCCGCAGCCCGGCGAGCACCCCCACGCCGGCGCCGACGGCCAGCACGACGGCCATCGGCCCCACCGGCACGGCCAGCGTGCCGATGCCTTCGGCGGCGTCGAGTGCCCGGATGAGCCCCCAGCCGAGGAACAGCCCGAGCGCCACGCCGACCACGGCCCCGAAGCCGCTCACGAGCACCGACTCCCAGCGCACCATGGCCCGCAGCTGGGCCCGGGTCTGGCCGACGGCCCGCAGGAGGCCCAGCTCCCGGGTGCGCTCGTGGACCGACAGCGACAGCGTGTTGGCGATGCCCATGAGGGCGATCAGGATGGCCACGGCGAGCAGGCCGTAGACGACCGCCAGGAACGCGTCGACCTCGGCGGCCTGGCTCTCGACGAACTCGTCGCGATCCATCACGTCGGGGGCACCGGCACCGGCGGTGAC
>Ga0182742_1000827_pt1 | contig 44847 bp, 36 predicted proteins | sample eDN5th37CBELigMG_FD_128880 | JGI IMG/M metagenome (GOLD analysis project Ga0182742, IMG submission 128880) | Enriched Miracle-Growth compost microbial communities from Emeryville, California, USA - eDNA 5th pass 37_C BE-Lig MG (version 2)... ... | reverse complement strand
GGCGCTGCCGCGGGAACGTGGCGGCAGAGGGACGGGAGTTTCCGCGGAAACGTGGCGGCAGGGCGACGGGAGTTGCAGCGGGAACGTGGCGGCGGGGGGAGGGGCGTTGCCGCGGAAACGGCGGCAGGCAGGAGCGGGAAGGGCGCGCCGGGCGGTGGGGTCGGCCGCGGCGCGCGTCAGCGGAAGGGCGCGGCGGCTCAGGCCGCGCAGCACTTCTTGTACTTCTTGCCGCTGCCGCAGGGGCAGGGATCGTTGCGGCCCACCTTGGGGCCGGCGACGATCGGGCGCTGGACCTGGTGGCCATGGTCGTAGGCCCAGGAGCCGTCGTCGAGGCGGCGGAAGTGGGAGCACTCGCGGTGGACGCGCTCCCTGCCGCCCTCCCGCCAGCGGGCGGTGAACTCGACCTCGCCCTCGGTGTCGCCGGGTCCGCCCTGCAGGGCGTGGTGGATCTCGAGCCCCAGCCACTCGGACCCGCGGGACCAGCGCTCGATCTCCTCCCGATCGACGACGTCCCGCGTCTCGGGGTGGTGGGTGTCGACGATGTAATCGATCTCCCCGTGCACGTAGGCGCTGTAGCGCGAGCGCATCAGCGCCTCGGCGGTGGGGGGCGTCGCCGCGCGCCGGATGTAGGGCGCGCAGCAGGTCTCGTAGCTTCCTTCGTTTCCGCAGGTGCAGGCCATGCCGCCTCCTACGACGAAGGCGCGCGCCACGCAACGCCCGATGTACCGCGTGCCCGGTCGCAGCGCCGCCACCGGTACACCCCGTGCGCAGCAGCAGGCGCCGCGCCAGGCGCCGCCCGCCATCCACGGCCGCCCGGGCCGGCGGGCCCTCACCGCCGCGGCCGCCCCCGGCGCAGCCAGCGCGTGATCCGGATCTTGCGGAAGCGGCCCCGCATCGCGGACCAGCTGAGCGCGCTCCAGAAGAGCGCTCCCGCGGCGAAGAGCGCCACCACCGCCACCACCACGGCGAAGGGCACGCGCCCCGCGACCATCCACTCGACCTGCGCCAGGGCGAGGAAGGCCCCGACGACCAGCGCGGCGGTGATCATCCCGACGAAGAGCAGGACGCCCGCGCCGCGGATGGCCCGCTCCACCTGCTGCAGCTCCGCGCTCCGCACCTGGACGGTGAACTTGCCGCTCTCCAGGTCGAGGAGGATCTGTGAGAGCTGGGTGGGCAGCTCCCGCGCCACGGTGGAGAGGCGCAAGAGCGACTTCATCCCGCTGCCCGCCCCCAGCAGCTCGCTGGGATCGAGCCGCCCGTGGAGCAGCTCCCGCGCGTAGGGGACGCCGAACGAGAGCAGGTCGAGGTCGGGAGCGAGGTGCCGCACGATCCCCTCGGTGGTCATCACCGCCTTGGCGAGGAGCGCGTAGTCGCGCGGGATGCGGATCCGGTAGCGCACGCTCAGGTCGAGCAGCTCCCGCATCACCTGCCCGGACGGCACCTCCTTGAGCGATCGCCCCAGGTATCTGCGCAGGATGGCGTCGATGTCCCGGCGGAAGTCGGCCAGGTTGGTCCGCTGGTCGGGCAGGCCCACCCGGTAGATGAGCCGCGCCACGGAGTCCGCGTCCCGCAGCGCCACCGCGATGACGAGGAGGACGATGGTCTCCTGCATCTGCGGCGTGAGCCGCCCCACCAGCCCGAAGTCGATCACCCCGATGCGCCCGTCCTCCAGGACGAGCAGGTTGCCGGGGTGCGGGTCGCCGTGGAAGAGCGCCCCCTCGAAGAGCATCCGGAAGCCCGACTCGAGCAGCGTGAGCGCGAGCTGGCGCGGATCGTGGGTGTCGCCGGCCTCGGTGATCTTCTTCCCCTCGAGGTACTCGAGGGTGAGGACACGCGGGCCGGAGAGCTCGTCGTAGAGCCGCGGCACGTAGAGTCCCGGCCGGTCGGCGCTTCGCTCGTGGAAGGCGCGCAGGTTGGCCGCCTCGTGGAGGAAGTCGAGCTCCTCCGCGAGCGATCGCTCGAACTCCTCCACCAGGCCCACCGGCCCGTAGAGGCCGGTCTCCTCCACCACCGCCTCGAGGAGCTGGGCGAAGTACTGGAGGATGGCCACGTCGGCCCGGATGGTCTCCTCGATCCCCGGGCGCTGCACCTTGACCACCACCCGGTCGCCGTCGATGGTCCGCGCCCGGTGGACCTGGGCGATGGAGGCGGAGGCGAGGGGCTCGTCCTCGATCCAGCTGAAGCTCTCCTCCACCGGCCGCCCGAGCGAGCGCGCGATCTCCTCCCGCACCGCCTCGAGGGGCACCGCCGGCGCCCGGTCCTGCAGGGTGCGCAGCTCGTCGATCCACGCGGCGGGCAGGAGGTCAGGCCGGGTGGAGAGGACCTGCCCCAGCTTGACGAAGGTGGGCCCCAGCTCTGCCAGCATGTCGCGGAAGCGGGCGGCGGTGGTCTTGCGCGCCACCTCGGGCGCTTCCTTCGCCTCCACCTTCTTGCCGAGCGCCTCCCAGGCGCGGCTCCGATCGAGGAACTCGCCGAAGCCGTGGCGCACCACCACGGCGGCGATGTGGCGCAGGCGGTTCAGGTCGCGGAGGGCGTCGCGGAAGACGGGCACGCCCGGGAGGATAACCGATCGAGCGGGCCCTTCGGGCCGGCGGCGGAATCGGGTAGTCTGCGCGGCCGATGAGCACCGAGCCCGCCAACGCCCCCGATCCCCAGGTCGCCTTCGACGGCGTCACGCCGCTGATGCGCCAGTACCTCGAGACCAAGGCGCAGTACAAGGACGCCATCCTCTTCTTCCGGCTCGGCGACTTCTACGAGATGTTCTTCGAGGACGCGGTGATCGCGTCCCAGGCGCTGGGCATCGTCCTCACCTCGCGCTCCAAGGGCGACAACCCGGTGCCGATGTGCGGCTTCCCCTACCACGCCGCCCGCGGCTACGTGGCCAAGCTGATCGAGCAGGGCTACAAGGTCGCCATCTGCGAGCAGGTGGAGGATCCCGCCACCGCGAAGAACCTCGTGCGCCGGGAGGTGACCCAGCTCGTCACCCCGGGGATGGTGCTCGACGAGCAGATCCTCGACGCCCACGCCGACCACTTCCTCGCCGCGGTGGTCCCGATCGACGAGCGACTGGGCTTCGCCTTCCTCGACGCCTCCACAGGCGAGTTCCGCGCCGCGGAGGTGGGGGATCGCAAGCTCCTTTTCGACGAGCTCGGCCGCGCCGCGCCGCGCGAGGTGATCCTCCCGCCGGGCACCGATCTCGAGGAGCCGATCCGCGCCGCCGTGGGTGGCGCCTTCGTCCACGTCCACCCCGACGAGACCGCCTTCGATCCCCGCCGCGCCGACGAGCGGCTCCGCAGGCAGCTCGGCGTCGCCAGCCTCGACGGCTTCGGCCTTTCGCAGCGGCCCGCCGCCACCGCTGCCGCGGGCGCGGCCCTGGCCTACCTGGCGGAGACCCAGCGCGGCGGCAGCGCCGCCCACGTCGATCGGATCACCGTCTTCCACCCGGAGGGCCACCTCGTCCTCGACGAGGCGACGGTGACCAACCTCGAGATCGCCCGCACCCTCCATGGCGGCAAGCGGAAGGGCTCGCTCCTCGGCCTCCTCGACAAGACCCTCACGCCGATGGGCGGCCGCACCCTGGCGCGCTGGATCCTCTACCCGCTCCTCGATCTCGACGCGATCCGCGAGAGGCACGACGCGGTGGAGGAGCTGACCGGCCGCGGCGTCCTGCGCGAGGAGCTGGCCGGCCTGCTCAAGGAGCTCTCCGATCTCGAGCGCGTCCTCGGCCGCCTCTCCCTGCGTGCCGGCAACGCCCGCGACCTCCGCGCCCTGGGCCACTCGCTGCGCAGGCTCCCCGCGCTGCGCGAGCAGCTCGACACGTGCAAGGCGCAGCTCCTGCGCGGCCTCGTCCCCGACCTCACCGGCCTCGACGACCTCGCCGCGGCGCTGGAGCGGGCCATCGCCGACGACCCCCCGGCGACGATCAAGGAAGGGGGGATGTTCCGCACCGGCTGGGACGCCGCCCTCGACGAGCTGATCGAGCTCTCCTCCAGCGGCAAGGAGTACCTGGCGCGCCTCGAGGCGCGGGAGCGGGAGCGAACCGGGATCGCCTCGCTCAAGGTCCGCTTCAACAAGGTCTTCGGCTACTTCATCGAGGTCACCCGGTCCAACCTCCATCTGGTCCCCGCGGACTACGTGCGCAAGCAGACCACCGTCAACGCGGAGCGCTTCGTCACCGAGGACCTCAAGACGTACGAGGAGAAGGTGCTCACCGCGGAGGACAAGCGGATCGCCCTGGAGCTGGGGCTCTACGAGGCCATGCGCACCCGCGTCCTCGACCACGCCGGCGCGATCAAGCGCGCCGCAGCGGCGATCGCCACCGTCGACACGCTCCTCTCCCTGGCGAAGGTGGCGGCGGACTGGGGCTACGTGCGGCCGGAGGTGGACGAGAGCGACGTCATCGAGATCGTCGAGGGGCGCCACCCGGTGGTGGAGCGGTCGCTCGCGGGCGAGAGCTTCGTTCCCAACGACGTGAAGCTCGACCGGGAGACCCGCCAGGTGGTGGTGATCACCGGCCCCAACATGGCGGGAAAGAGCACCGTGCTCCGCCAGACCGCCCTGATCGCGCTCCTCGCCCAGGCGGGCGCCTTCGTCCCCGCGGCGCGCGCGCGAATCGGCGTGGTGGATCGGATCTTCTGCCGGGTCGGCGCCAGCGACAACCTCGCCCGCGGCCAGTCGACCTTCATGGTGGAGATGGTGGAGACCGCGGCGATCCTCCACGGCGCCACCGAGCGATCGCTGGTGGTGCTCGACGAGATCGGCCGCGGCACCTCCACCTTCGACGGCCTCTCCATCGCGTGGGCGGTGGCGGAGCACCTCCACGACCGCGTCGGCGCCCGGACGCTCTTCGCCACGCACTACCACGAGCTGGTGGAGCTCGCCCGGGAGAAGCCGCGGGTGGCCAACGCGACCGTGGCGGTGAGCGAGCAGGGCGGTAGGGTGATCTTCCTGCGCAAGCTGGTGGCGGGCGGCGCCTCGCGCTCCTACGGCATCGAGGTGGCGCGGCTCGCCGGGCTGCCGGCGGAGGTCCTCTCCCGCGCCAGGGAGATCCTCGGCAACCTGGAGAAGAACGAGCTCGATCCGGAGGGACGGGCGGTCTTCGCGGGAAAGGGCAGGGCGCGGAAGGCGGCGCCGGACCAGCTCTCCCTCTTCGCGCCCAGGCCGCAGAAACCGGCGCCCGAGGTGGCGGCGCTGCTCGAGCAGCTCCGCGCGGTGGAGATCGACAGGATCACCCCGCTCCAGGCGCTGGTCCTCCTCTCCGAGCTGCGGGAGAAGGCACGGGCGAGCGAGCCCTGAACGGGGCGCGGCGCGGTTTCCCACAGGACGGGATTTTGCCGGGCGATAGCGCCCGTGGGACGGTCGCCCCACGGTACCTCGCATGCGTCCTCTCGCGTCCCTCCTGCTCCTCGTCGCGCTCCTCGTCCCCGCAGCGGCGCCCGCCGCCACCGAGGCGGACGCCTACGCGCAGGCGCGCCTCGACTACTTCGCCCTGCGCAAGGACGAGAAGCGCAGGCCGTTCCGCCACCACTGGATGCAGGTGATCCGCGGCCTGGATCGCGGCGCGGAGAAGCTCCGCGGCGACGACCGCTGCGGCGCGCTCTTCAACGCGGGGCGGGCGTGGCACGACGTCTCGGAGATCTCGTACCTGCAGGACGATCGGGAGGAGGCGATCAAGCGCTACCTGCGGCTGGCCGATCTCTGCCCGAAGTCCAGCCTGGCGGACGACGCGCTCTTCCACGCGGCGGAGCTGCAGCAGAAGCGTGATCCGGCCGGCGCCCGGCGGACGCTCGACCGGCTCCTCGCCACGTGGGCGAAGGGGGACCGGGCGGCGGAGGCACGCGCGCTCCGCGCGACGCTCCCCGCGCCGAAGGAGACGCGCCAGGCTGCGGCGCCCGCGGCGAAGGCGAAGGGCACGACTGCCGTGGGGGCGGCCGCGAGCCAGAAGGGTGGGGCGGCGGCGCAGCCGAAGGGCGAGAGCGGGTCGGTCGCGTCCGCGGCACGCCCGACGAACGAGGCGCCCGCGCAGGCGCAGAACGAGGCCGCTGCGGCGCGCCCGGCGACCGACGCCGGATCCGCAGCGCCCCGGAGCGCTGCGGCGACGGCCGGGTCCGCGACCGGCGGCCCCGCGCACCCGCATGGGACCACCTCCGCCGCGGCGAGCGCCAGCGGGGAGGCTCCCCCGCTCCACGCGGCGGAAGGGGAGGCGATCCCCGGTGCAAACCTGCCCTCGGCGATCGACATCCTCGCCGCCCTCGACGCCCGGGGGGCGGACGCGCAGCGCCCCGAGGACGTGGCGCTTGCGGAGGACCTCCGCCGCGACCAGCTCGCCAGGGAAGGCGCGACGCCCCCTCCCGCGGGGGCGAAGGCGGCGCCCGCCGCGGCGAAGGGGGCGGAGCCGGAGATCGATCGCGAGCGCCTCGCCGCCCTCGAGAAGGCGACCGGCGGCGAGGTCTCCCTCTCCCTCGCCGCAGGGCTCAAGGTACGCCGCGTGGTGATCGATCCGGGCCACGGCGGCAAGGACACCGGCGCCATCGGGCGCAAGGGCACCCGCGAGAAGGACCTCACCCTCGCCATCTCGAAGAAGCTGAAGCGGGAGCTGCAGGCGATGGGGCTCGAGGTGCTCCTCACCCGGGAGAAGGACGTCTTCCTCGAGCTCGAGGAGCGCACCCGCTTCGCCAACGAGAGGCAGGCCGACCTCTTCATCAGCGTCCACATCAACGCGGCGGAGAACCGCAAGGCGCACGGCATCGAGACCTACACGCTCAACCTCAACTCCGATCGCTACGCGATGCGCCTCGCTGCCCGGGAGAACGCCTCGTCGAAGCGGCGCGTCGCCGATCTGGAGTTCATCCTCGCCGACCTGGCCACCAAGGCGAACACCGACGACTCGGTGCGCCTCGCGCGGCTGGTCCAGGGCGAGATGGTGAGCCGCCTGCGCCGCACCTACGGCGAGAAGGCGATCCGCGATCTGGGCGTAAAGCAGGCGCTCTTCTTCGTCCTCGTCGGCGCGAAGATGCCCGCGATCCTCGTGGAGGCCTCCTTCGTCAGCAACCCGGAGGAGGAGCAGCGGCTGCGCACCGACAAGTACCAGGAGGAGACCGCCCGCAGCATCGCCGAGGGCGTGCGTCGGTTCATCGCCGAGCGCGAGGCGATCGCGCAGGGCGCCGCGCCCGGGAGCGTCGGGGCGGTGTTCTGAGCGGAAACAGGGCTGCACGCCGCAGCCTCGTTGCCGCGGGGTCGTCTCTCGATCCGCCGCTCCGCAAAGCCGGATCGCGCCGCGTTTCACGGCCTTTCAGGCGAACTTTGAGATTCTTTTAGGCGCCCTGCCGTTGCGCGTCCTTCCCCTCGGCGGGGAGAATTCCGTCCATCTCGAACAGCCGGGCGCCGCCGTGCCCCTTCACTGCAAGTGTCGATGTGCGACGCATTGCGGCAGGGGAGGCGTGCGCGCGGGCCGTATGGAGGAAGCGCCGATGAGACATCTGTCGTATCTGGCCAGCCTCGCCACCCTGCTGGCGCTCGTCGCCTGCGGCGAGAACGGAGAAGGAGGGGCAGCGCCGGCGCCCACCTGCTCCGGCGAAGACGTCCTCTGTGGCCGTTCGTGCGTCGACACCCAATCCGACCCCCGCCACTGCGGTGGATGCGACGTCGCCTGTCCCGCCGGTGTGGGCTGCGTCGACGGCGCCTGCACCGGCTGTCCCGAGGGGTGGGAGCGCTGCGGCGACGGCTGCGTCGACGTCCGCACCGCCGCCGCCCACTGCGGCGCCTGCGGGAGCGCCTGCGCCCCGGGGGAGGCGTGCGTGGACGGCGCCTGCACCGTGGTCTGCCCGCAGGGGCAGATCGCCTGCGACGGCGCGTGCCACGACCTCGCCACCTCGCCCGCCCACTGCGGCTCCTGCGGCAACGCCTGCGCGGCGGGCGAGGTCTGCGCCGGCGGCGCCTGCGCGATCGCCTGCCCCGAGGGGCAGGCCGCCTGCGACGGCGGCTGCCACCACCTCGCCACCTCCGACGAGCACTGCGGGGCGTGCGGCGCCGCCTGCGGCGCCGGCTCGGTCTGCGTGGACGGCAGCTGCGTGATCACCCGCTGTCCCGCGGGCGAGACGATCTGCGACGGCGCCTGCGCCGACCTGCAGCGCGACCCGGTCCACTGCGGCGCGTGCGGCGCCGCCTGCGCCGCCGGCGAGCTGTGCGTCGACGGCGCCTGCGCCCTGGCTTGCGCGCCGGGGATGGAGATCTGCGACGGCGCCTGCCGCAACCCCGCCACGGACCGCGCCCACTGTGGCGGATGCGGCAACGCCTGCGCCACGGGCGAGGCCTGCGTCGACGGGGCCTGCGTCCCGAGCTGCGGCCCCTTCGCCAGCACCGTCTGCGACGGCGCCTGCACCAACACCGATCTCGATCCGGCCCACTGCGGCGGCTGCGGCAATGCCTGCGCCGCGGGCGAGGTCTGCGTCGGCGGCGCATGTGCCCTCGGCTGCCCTGCGTCCTACGGCACCTGCGGTGGAAGATGCGTGGACCTCCACCGCGATCCGGCCAACTGCGGCGGGTGCGGCAACGTCTGCCCCGAGCCGCCCAACGGCATTCCCATCTGCGTGGACGGGAGCTGCGCCGCCATCTGCGGCCCGGGCTTCAGCGACTGCAACGGGGACCTCGGCACCTCCGGCGGCGACGGCTGCGAGACGGATCTGACGTCCAGCGCCCTCAACTGCGGCGCCTGTGGGAACGCCTGCCCGATCCTCCCCGGCGCGTCGTCGAGCTGCTTGTTCGGCGACTGCATCTTCGAGTGCGTCGCCGACCGCGGCGACTGCAACCTCCTCGATGCGGACGGCTGCGAGGCGAGCCTGCGCACCACCACCAACTGCGGCACGTGCGGACACCAGTGCCCGGTGGGTTCGATCTGCAACGACGGCATCTGCGAGCCCCCCGGCCCCGGCGCGGACTGCTCGACCGCCATCCCGCTCACCCTGGGCGTCAACTCGGTGTCGTGGAGCTCGAGCCAGGCGACCTACCTGATCTCCCCGCCGGGCTGCATCAGCACCGCCGGCGCACCGGTCGGCCCCGACATCGTCCTCCGCTGGGACGCCACCACCTCCGGGGAGGTCCACTTCGAATTCGATCTGCCCGCGAGCGCGCTGTGGAGCGCGGTGCTGGTGCGCGACGCCTGCGGCGCCATCGACACGCCGCTCACCTGCGCCGGGCTCACCATCCCCTTCATCGGCACGCCGGTCACCGGGATCACCTTCAACGCCCTGGCGGGGAGCAGCTACTTCCTCCACCTCGTCGCCACCAACACCCAGGGGCCGCTGCCGTCGCCCCTCCAGGTCACGGTCACCCAGCAGTCGGCCGCGTGCATGCCCGGCGTCGGGGGCATGGTCGGCGACGGCCAGACCCGCATCTTCACCGGCGTCCTCGGCTCCTTCGTGGAGTACTACCTGAGCACCGACGCCGCACCGGATGGCTGGGTCTACTTCGGCAACGCCCAGGCCACCTACCGCGTGCCCAAGACGGGCGGCCTCGCCGAGGACATCAAGCCCGCCCTCGGCACGCTCCCTGCCGTGGAGGAGATCCTCGTGGACGGCCCCAACGTCTACGCCTTCTCCGAGACGGTCGGCACCTCCGGCGTCCTCCACCGGATCAGCGCCGACGGCGGCGCCACCTTCTCGATCACCGACGCGGTCACCTTCCCCACCACGCCCACCTCCGGCTTCCGCGGCGGCGCGGTCCATGGCGGGCGCATCTACCTCATCTCCCGGGAGGGCTTGAGCACCGGCGCCACGCAGATCTGGTCGTTCCCCGCGGCGGGCCCGCTCCCCGCCACCGCGACGCTCGAGCACTCCTTCACCGGCTACTCGGGCTGCGCAGGGATCGCGGTGGACGACGCCAACTTCTACGTCGCCTGCCAGCAGGGCTCGCTCGGCGCCGACGTGACCATCCTGCGGATCGATCGGACGACCCACGCGATCCACTCCTACCTGGTCATCCCGGCGACCGGCTTCTTCGTCACCACCAAGATGAACCTCGCCGTCTTCGCCAGCGATCGCACCGGGGACGGGATCGCCGACTTCCTCTACTTCATGGACGACGTACCCAGCGTCGGCGTGATCTGCGATCCCGCCGGCGCCAACCCGACCTGGAGCCGGCCCTACTTCTTCGGCACCGGGAACGGCAACTACGGCCTCGGCTTCGATCCGGTGGCCAACGCCCTCTGGGTCTTCAACGACGACACCAACCAGCTCATCCGGTTCCAGTGAGGAGGACCGCCATGCAGTGGCATCGAATTGCGGCCGCGCTCGCGGTCTCGATGGTCCTCGCCGCCTGCGGCGAGGAGACGAACGGTGGGGCACCCGTGTGTGGCGCGGACGAGGTGGCCTGCGGCGCGAGCTGCGCCCGCCTCGCGGACGATCCCCGCAACTGCGGCGCCTGCGGCAACCAATGCGCGCCGGGAGCGTGGTGCCGCAACGGCGCCTGCCTGGAGGCCTGCCCGGCGGGAAGCCGCACCTGCGACGGCGCGTGCGTCGACGTCGCCGCCTCCGCGGAACACTGTGGCGCCTGCGGCAACGCCTGCGCCCCCGGGGAGCTCTGCGCGGACGGCGTCTGCACCGCGAGCTGCCCCGCCGGGCAGACCCGCTGCGACGGCGCCTGCCACACCCTGGCCGCCTCGCCGGCACACTGCGGCGCCTGCGGCAACGCGTGCGGGGCGGGCGAGGTCTGCGCCGACGGAAGCTGCGTGGCGAGCTGCCCCGCGGGCCAGGCGATCTGCGACGGCGGCTGTCACGACCTGCAGCGCTCGCGCCTCCACTGCGGCGCCTGCGGTGCTGTCTGCGGGGCAGGGGAGATCTGCGTCGACGGCGCCTGCGTCGAGGAGACCGGCTGCACCGCGGGCCGCACCTCGTGCGACGGTGCCTGCGTCGATCTCCAGACCGACCGCCTCCACTGCGGTGCCTGCGGGATTGCCTGCGCGGCCGACGAGCTCTGCGGCGCAGGCGCGTGCGTGCGCACCTGCGCCGACGGCTTCGTCGACTGCGACGGCGCCTGCAGGGATCCGCGGACCGACGCCGCCCACTGCGGCGGCTGCGGCAACGCCTGCGGGGCGGGCGAGGCGTGCGTCGACGGTGCCTGCGTCCCGAGCTGCGGCCCCTTCGCCAGCACCGTCTGCGACGGCGTCTGCACCAACACCGATCTCGATCCCAGGCACTGCGGACGGTGCGGCAACGCTTGCGGCGCCGGCCTGGTCTGCACCGGCGGCGTCTGCTCCGCCACCTGCGGCCCGGACGACGACGTGTGCGGCGACCTCTGCACCGACCTCGGGGTCGATCCCGCCAACTGCGGCGCCTGCGGCAACGCCTGCCCCGGCGCGCCCGGCGCCATGGGCGCCTGCTACGCCACGGAGTGCCTCGCCGTCTGCGTGCCCGGCCGCCTCGACTGCGACGGCGACCTCGGCCAGCCGGGCGGCAACGGCTGCGAGGTCGACGCGTCGAGCGACGTGGCCCACTGCGGCGCCTGCGGCAACGGCTGCAGGATGGTGCCCAACGGCACCGCCGCCTGCCTCCTCGGCACCTGCGGCATCGGCGCGTGCAACGCGGGCTGGAGCGACTGCAACGCCGATCCGGGCGACGGCTGCGAGACCGACGTCGCCACCGACGAGGCCAACTGCGGCGCCTGCAACCTCGTGTGCCAGAACGGCGACGTCTGCCACGACGGCACCTGCATCCCGCAGAGCGCGGGCGAGAGCTGCGCCGATCCCTTCGTCCTCGTCGCGGGGACGCCAGGGGTGGTGAGCCGCATTCCCGCCACCCTCGATCACTTCACCGCGGCGCCGTCCTGCGCGGCGGAGGCGCCCGCCGGCGGCGACCTCGTCCTCCGCTTCGACGCCCCCGCCAGCGGCCCCGCGGAGATCGTCGTGCGTGGCGCGCCGGGTGGCCCGCGCCGCCACCTGGTGGTCGCCGGCGGTGCGTGCGGCGCGACCACGCCGGAGATCGCCTGCAGCTCCAATCCGAACGGCGGCGGCGTGCGCGCGGGCTTCACCGCCACCGCCGGCACCACCTACTGGGCCTACCTGGCCGACGCGGGGTCGGGCGGCATCGCCGCCGACGCGCCGCTCTCCGTCCACGCCCGCGTCTACGACTGCCCCTCGTTCACCCCGGGGGTGGAGATCCTCGAGCCCGCCTCCGGCGGGGAGCTCACCCGCTCGATCGCGGTCACCTTCACCGCGCCGGTCTCCACCGCGGGCGGCAGCTTCACCATCACCGGCGACAGGGGCACCCACCTCGTCCTCGCCGCGGACGGGCCCGAGGTGGCGCAGAGCGGCGACGGGCAGATGCTCACCCTCCAGCCCGGCGACGCCTTCCCGCAGGGCGAGACGCTCACCGTGACCTGGACCGGCATCACCGACGCCAACTGCGGCAAGGCGATCGCCGCGCCCGCGTGGACCTTCACCGCCGGCGCGCCGCAGTGCAGGCCGGGCGTCGCGGGAATGGTGGGGACGACGGTCGAGCTGATCGATACCGGCGCCGTGGGCTCCGGCTCGGAGTACTACCTGGCGGTGGATACCGACCCCGACGGCTGGGTCTACGTGGGCGGCCTCAACGACCTCTACCGGTTCCGCAAGGACGGCTCCGCCATCGAGCCGGTCCACGTCCTCGCCAACCTCGGCGCCAGCCAGCTCGGCTACCACGCCCTGGTGGACGGCAGGAACATCTACGTGGCGGAGAGCAAGACCACCGGCACCACCGGCCACGTCTACAGGATCAGCGCCGACGGCGGCGCCACCTGGCGGGTGGAGGACGCGGCCCGCTTCCCCACCGATCCCGGCGACGACATCCACACCCTGGCCAGCTGGAGCGGCAGGATCTACATGCTCACCCACGAGGGCGGCATCCTGAACCACACCCAGATCTGGTCGATCAACGCCGACGCGCCCGTGCTCCCCGCGGACGCGACCCTCGACATCGAGTTCGGCGCCAACGAGTACAAGAGCTGCGCCGGCCTGGTGGTCGACGCGCAGGCGTTCTACGTCAACTGCCTCGAGGGCAACAGCAGCGCCGTCGCGTCGGTGCTGCGGATCGATCGCGCCACCGGCACGGTCCGGGTGCTGGCGAGCGGCCTGCACGGCAACGGCTCCAACATGGGACTGGTCGGCAGCGACGCGGACGGCGACGGCGTCGTCGATTACCTCTACCGCAACTCGAACCGCCGCGAGGGCCACTTCATCTGCGACCCTGCGGCGCCGTACGCCGGGGTCCATCACGACTTCGGCTCCGGCCCCCTCGGCCAGACCTGGGGGCTCGCCTACGACCCGGTGGCCAACGTGCTCTGGGCCTTCGACGACCAGACCAACCAGCTGGTCAGGATCCGGTAGCGGCGCAGGTGCGGATGCCGGCGGCCGTTGGTAGGGTTCCGTCCCGATGAACGCCGCCGGCTCCGCCACCACCGATCTCCTCGCCACCCTCCGCCGCCAGCTCGAGGAGGGGCGCGCCGTCCTGCGCGCCCGCCACGACGAGGGCGCCCCCGGCAGGACCATCGTCCGCGCCACCTCCGAGCTGCTCGACCGGGTGGTCGCCACCCTCTTCGAGGCGACGCTCCGCGAGGCGGGGGATCCGCCCGGCCTCGCCGTCGCCGCCATCGGCGGCTACGGGCGGATGGAGCTGGCGCCGTACTCCGACATCGATCTCCTCCTCGTCCACCGGGACCTCCCGGAGGAGACGGTCCGCCCCATCGCCGAGCGCTTCTTCACCGCGCTCTGGGATCTCAAGCTCGAGGTGGGCTCCGCCGCCCGCACGCCGGACGAGTGCGCGCAGATCGCCGCGGACGATCACACCGCGCGCACCGCGCTCCTCGACTGCCGCTACGTGGCGGGCGACCGGGAGACCTACGCCCTCCTCGAGCGCAAGGTGCTCCGCGACCTGACCGCCAAGCAGGTGGACGAGTTGATCGAGGCGAAGATCGCGGAGCTGCGCCGCAGGCGCGAGCGCTTTGGCGGCACCGTCCACCTCCTCGAGCCCAACGTGAAACAGTCGCCGGGCGCCCTGCGCGATCTCCAGGCGGCGTTGTGGATGGCCCGGGCGCGCTTCAAGGCCTCCGGCCTCTCCAACCTGCTCCAGCGCGGCGTCCTCCCCGGCAGGGAGATCGAGCGGCTCAAGGAGGCGCGCGACTTCCTCTGGCGGGTGCGCAACCAGCTCCACTACCTCGCCGGCCGCAAGGAGGATCACCTCACCTTCCACTGGCAGGAGGAGGTGGCGCGGGCCCTCGGCTACCGGGACCGGGAGCCCGAGGGGCTGGCGGTGGAGCAGTTCATGCGGGACTACTACCTGGCCGCCTCCGCCATCCGCCGCCTCGCCGACGAGCTGGTGGATCGCTGTGCGCCGCAGCGGTCGGTCCCGAGCCTCCAGAGCCGGCCCCTCGAGCCGGGGCTCAAGATCTGGCAGGGGCGCGTCACCCTCGAGGGGCGCGACGCGCTGTGGCGGGATCCCTCCCTCTTCGTGCGCCTCTTCACCGCGGCGGAGCGCGAGGAGCTCGCGGTCTATCCCTACGCGCGGGACCTGGTGCGGGAGGAGGCAGCGCGGATCGACGACGCCGTCCGCTCCGATCCCCGCGTGACCGAGGCGCTGCGCGACGCCTTCACCCGGCTGGGCCGGGGCAGGTGGCTGCAGCAGATGCATCGGGAGGGGGTGCTGGGCGCCCTCCTGCCCGAGTTCGGCCGCGTCACGGCAAAGCACCAGCACGACCTCTACCACGTGTACACGGTGGACGTGCACACCGTCTTCGCGATGCAGCGGCTCGGGCAGCTGCGCGCCGGCGATCTCCTGGAGGAGGAGCCCCACCTCTCCCTGGTCGCCCGCGAGATCTCCCGTCCGCTCGCCCTCTCCCTCGGCGTCCTCTTCCACGACGCGGGCAAGGGGATGGGCGGCAACCACAGCGAGAAGGGGGCCGAGCTGGTCCGCGCCGTGTGCGACCGGCTCGGCGTGCCCGCCCGGGACGCGGCGGACGCGGAGTGGCTGGTGCGCCAGCACCTCGCCATGAGCCACGTCTCGCAGCGGCGCGATCTCTCCGATCCGGAGCTGATCGCCGATTTCGCCCGGCAGATGGGCGAGCGGAGCCGCCTGGAGATGCTCTACGTCCTCACCTACGTGGACATCGCCAGCGTCGGCCCCGGCACCTGGAACGACTGGAAGAAGCGGCTCCTGCAGGAGCTCTTCGAGAAGACCGCCGCCGTCTTCGATGGAGAGGGGCTTCCCGTCCCCGAAATCTCCGCCACCCGGGAGCATCTCCGCGCGCGGGGGATCACCGCGGAGCGCGTCGACGCCTTCGTGGCGCGGATGCCGCGCCGCTATTTCGCCAGCGTCGAGCCGAGGGACGCGGTGCGCGCGCTGCGCCTCCTCGAGATGGGCCTGGGCAGGACGCTCGCCACCGCCATCCGCGAGGAGGATGGCTACAGCCACATCGCCGTCACCGCCGAGGACCGCCCCGGCCTCCTCGCCTCGATCGCCGGGGTCTTCACCGCCCACCGGATCGACGTCCTGCGCGCCGACGTCTTCTCCACCACCGACGGCCGCGCCCTCGACCTGTTCGTGGTGCGGGGGCCGCGGGGCGGCCCCGTGGAGCGGGGGCGGTGGCGGGCGGCGCGCCGCGATCTCGCCCGCGTGCTCCGGGGCGAGGTGGAGGCGGACGGGCTCCTGCGGCGCATGCTCCGCCCCTCGGGACTGCCGCCGCGCCACGTGCCGCCGGTGGCCACCCGCGTCCGCCTCGACAACAGGTCGGCGCGGGACTTCACCGTGGTGGACGTCTTCGCCGAGGACCGGCGGGGCCTCCTCCACGCGGTCACCTCGGCGCTCCGCCGCGCTGGGCTCACCATCTCCGTGGCCCGGATCGCCACCGAGGGCAACCGGGCGATCGACTCCTTCTACGTGGCGGACGCCGCGGGGGGGAAGGTGGTGGATCCGACCCGAACCGCGGAGATCGAGGCGGTGGTGCGGGAGGCGGTGGACGCGCTCCCCGCCGCCTCCTGATCCCTCCGGCGCGCCACCCCCGCCAGCGACGAGCGCGCGCCCGGCGTGCGGGCCCTGTCCCGCGGCGCCGGGCATGGATCGCGCGCCCGCTGCGCGGGCCCCGTCCCGCGGCACGGAGCGGGGGTGCCGCGGACCACGCCGCCCGCGGCGATGGCGGCGGGTATCGCGGCGCAGCCGCTCTCCATCCCGCGCCGGATTCCACCGCACCGCATCGAGGAGCGGCTCCGCACCGCGTCCGCGTCGCGGGGGATCCGCCTCCGCAGCCGCTCCCCGTCGCGCCGGATTCCGCCCGCGCGACCGGAGTCCCCAGCAGGGCTTCCCCCCCCGGCGAGACTGCCTAAGTTCCCCGCAGGACAGATGGCGGCGCTCCACCCGGGTGGCGCCACGGACGATGCGGGTGGCGCCGGGCGACGGAGACGCGGCGAGAGGCCCACAAGGGCCCTGTGGGCAGCTTGCATACCGCCCGGTGGGATGCGGAACGTTCTGGTGGTCGGAAGCTGCACAACCAGGACGGCAACGACGAGGCAGGCGATACGGTGATTCGGTTTGGTGTCATCACGGCGTATGCCGACCAGGACGCGAGTTCCCGGGGACTCCTCGCCGCCTGCAGCCGCCTCGGCGAAGCGGTCGCCGTCGATCCGGCCCAGCTCTCCGCCGCCGTCGGTCCCTCCGGGCCCGAGGTGCGATGCGCCGGCAGACCCGCGAGCACGTTCGACTGCTTCCTTCTCGTGCGGGGGATCGGCCGCAGGGGCGATCCCGACTTCCAGTTCGAGGTCTACCGCGCCCTGGAGCAGCTTCACGCGCCGGTGATGAACCGGCTCGACGCGCTCCTCGCCGCCCAGGACAAGTTCCGCACCAGCCTGATCCTCTCCCGGGCAGGGATCGCGACCCCCGAGGCCCACGTGATCCAGCGGCCGGCGGAGGCGGAGGAGGCGCTCCGCCGGATCGGGCCCGCGGTGGCCAAGCCGCTGTGGGGCTCCCTGGGCGATGGAATCGAGCTGCTGGAGGGGAGCGCGGGCGTGCTCCGCGCCAGGCAGCTCCTCGAGGACAGGGCCGCCCTCTACCTGCAGCGCTACGTCGACCACGGCGGGCGCGACGTCCGCGCCTTCGTGGTGGGCGACGCGGTGCAGGCGGCCATGGAGCGGATCGCCCCGCCGGGCGACTTCCGCACCAACGTCTCGATCGGCGCAGAGCCGCGCGCGATCGATCTGCCTCCGGAGGCGGAGGCGCTTGCGGTGCGCGCGGCGCGCGCGCTGGGGCTCGACTGGGCCGGGGTCGATCTGGCCTTCGGTCCGTCGGGCCCGACGGTGATCGAGGTGAACGGCAGTCCGAACTGGGAGGGAATCTTCCGCTCCACCGGGAGAGACATGGCCGAGGCGATCGCGGCGCACGCCGCGCGTCGTGCGCAGGCACGGCTCCGGGTGGTGGCGGCACCTGTCGAAGGGATGGGAGGTTGATATGGCGACGAGGAAGACGACGGGACGCAGCACGACGCGCGCGAGCTCCGGCCGCGCGACCACCTCGCGGGCGAGCACCCGCGGCACCAGCGCTCGCAGCACCACCGCGCGCGCGAAGACCACCACCCGGCGTGCCACCGGGACCAGCAGCCGCACCGGCACGGTGAAGGCGCGCAGCACCGCGAGCGCCCGCCAGGTCAAGGCGTCCACCGGCGGCATGACGGTGCAGGAGGCAGGCCGCAAGGGCGGCATGATCGGCGGCCGCAAGGGCGGCGAGACCGTGCTCCGCGAGCGCGGGCCGCAGTTCTACAGCGAGATCGGCAAGAAGGGCGGCGCGCGCGTTCGCGAGCTGATCGAGCGCGCGAAGATGCTCGAGGCGGGCGAGATGCCGACGACCACCCGGCGCCGCCGCTCGACCAGCCGCTGAGGACCCGACGAGCAACCCGGTTTTCCCGAGGAGGATGGGCGATGGCCGAGGAGAAGAAGAGCAAGGGCGCGATGAGCGTCGCGGAGGCGGGCCGGAAGGGCGGCGAGCGCGTGAAGCGCGAGCGCGGGCGCGCCTTCTACGAGGAGATCGGGCGCAAGGGCGGCGAGACCGTGGCCCGCGAGCGCGGCCGCGAGTTCTACGAGGAGATCGGCAAGAAGGGCGGCGAGACCGTCAAGGCCGAGCGCGGCGCCGCCTTCTACGAGGAGATCGGCAAGAAGGGTGGCGAAACCGTGAAGGCGGAGCGCGGCATGCCCTTCTACGAGGAGATCGGCAGGCGCGGCGGCCAGAAGGTCCGCGAGCTGATCGAGGAGGGGAAGCGCTCCGCGGGTACGCCGAAGCGCGAGGAGTGATCTGCCTGCTGCGCAAGGCGATGGAGGTCGACGATGGCTGAGGAGAAGAAGGGCGGCATGACCGTCCAGGAGGCGGGGCGCAAGGGCGGCGAGAAGGTCGCCCGCGAGCGCGGCCACGAATTCTACGAGGAGATCGGCAAGAAGGGTGGCCAGACCGTCGCCCGCGAGCGTGGCCACGAGTTCTACGAGGAGATCGGCAAGAAGGGCGGCCACATCGGCGGCGAGAAGGTCGCCCGCGAGCGCGGCCACGAGTTCTACGAGGAGATCGGCCACAAGGGCGGCCAGCGCGTCCGCGAGCTGATCGAAGAGGGCAAGAAGCACGGCAAGTAGGCCTCTTGCCGCGGCGGTCCCGCTACCCGGGCGGGACCGCCTCCAAAGCCGGAAGGAGGATCCAGATGGCAGAGGAGAAGAAGGGCGGCATGACCGTCCAGGAAGCCGGGCGCAAAGGCGGCGAGAAGGTCGCAGCCGAGCGGGGGCACGCGTTCTACGAGGAGATCGGCCGGAAGGGCGGCGAGACGGTCGCGCGCGAGCGCGGCCCGGCGTTCTACTCGGAGATCGGCCACAAGGGCGGGCAGAAGGGCGGCCAGCGCGTCCGCGAGCTCATCGAAGAAGGCAGGAAGCGCGAGAAGTGACACCACGATCCCCGGCATGGGCCGGGGCTTCAACGAGGAGGCTGACATGGCGGAGCAGCGCAAGGGCGGCATGACCGTCCAGGAGGCCGGCCGGAAGGGTGGCGAAAAGGTCGCCCGCGAGCGCGGCCACGAGTTCTACGAGGAGATCGGGCGCAAGGGCGGCGAGACGGTCGCCCGCGAGCGCGGCCCGGGCTTCTACTCCGAAATCGGCCACAAGGGCGGGCAGCGCGTCCGTGAGCTGATCGAGGAAGGCAAGAAGAAGTAGCGCGGCGCCGGGGGCCGCTCGTTGAAACGACGGCGACCCCCTTCCGCTTTGGCTTCGGAGGACGGAGGGTTGCAATGGCGGATGAGAAGAAGAAGGGCGGAATGACGGTGCAGGAGGCGGGCCGCAAGGGTGGCGAGAAGGTCGCCGCCGAGCGTGGCCACGGCTTCTACGAGGAGATCGGCCGCAAGGGCGGGGAGACCGTCGCCCGCGAGCGCGGCCACGAGTTCTACGAGGAGATCGGCCGGAAGGGCGGCGAGACCGTCGCCCGGGAGAAGGGCCCCGGCTTCTACTCCGAGATCGGCCACAAGGGCGGGCAGCGCGTCCGCGAGCTGATCGAGGAAGGCAAGAAGGGCAACAAGTAGCGGCCATCTCCTCCGGGGGGCGGGGGGCCATCCCCCGCTTCCCGTCCTCGGGATCGACGGTGATCCAACGAGGAAAGGAGGTGAGCGAGATGGCAGAGAAGAAGAGCGGAATGACCGTCCAGGAGGCGGGTCGACTCGGTGGCGAGAAGGGCGGCAAGATCGTCCGGGAGCGCTACGGACACGAGTTCTACGAGGAGATCGGCAAGAAGGGCGGTCAGACCGTCGCGCGTGAGCGCGGGCACGAGTTCTACGAGGAGATCGGCCGCAAGGGCGGCGAGACCGTGGCCCGCGAGAGGGGGCCCGGCTTCTACTCCGAGATCGGCCACAAAGGCGGGCAGCGCGTCCGTGAGCTGATCGAGGAGGGCAAGAAGCGTGGGTGACACGAGCGTCGACGACGAACAGCGGGGGCGGAAGAGGGGGCCGCCACCGCTGGTGCAAGGGCGGGGGATCGGCTAGGTTCGGGCGAGCCATGGCCGACGCACCCATCCTCTCCATCGATCCGAACCATCCCCAGCCGCGCCACATCGAGCGCGCCGTGGCGTGCCTCGAGGCAGGCGGCGTCATCGCCTACCCGACCGACACCTACTACGCCATCGGGTGCGACCTCATGAACAAGAAGGCGGTCGAGAAGCTCTACCGCCTCAAGAACCGGCCGACGCAGCGCCCGCTCTCCTTCCTGTGCGCCGACCTCTCCGACATCTCGCGTTACGCCCGGGTGAGCAACTTCGCCTACAAGCTGATGAAGCGCCTGGTGCCCGGGCCGTACACCTTCGTCCTGCCCGCTACGAGGCTCACCCCCGAGATCGCGATGACGAAGCAGAAGACGGTGGGCATCCGCGTCCCCGACGCGGCCATCCCGCTGGCGCTGGTGGAGCGGCTCGGCCACCCGCTCCTCACCACCTCCGCCACCTACGGCGACGAGACCCTGCTCGATCCCCGCGACATCAAGGCGCTTCTCGGCCACGGCCTCGAGCTGATCATCGACGGCGGCTACCAGCTCAACGAGCCCTCCACCGTGGTCTCGCTCCTCGACGACCGGGTGGAGGTGCTGCGCGAGGGCAAAGGCCCGGTCGACGTGCTCTCCTGATGGCGCATTCCACAGGCGGAATGCGGGCGCCGCCCGGCGCGCGGGCGTAGAGTGGGGGCGTGCCCCGTCCCCGCACCCGCGTGCCCGTCTTCGGGCCCCTCGATCCGCTCCTCGATCTCTTCCTCGGCTACATCCGCGTGGAGCGCGGCCTGGGCGCGAACACGGTCGACGCCTACGGCGAGGACCTGCGCGACTACCTGGACGATCTCCACCGCGCGGGGATCGACGACGCGGATCGGATCGAGCCGGACCACATCCAGCAGCACCTCCTCCACCTGGCGCAGCGCGGTCTCTCGCCGCGGTCGCAGGCGCGCCACCTGGCGGCGATCCGGATGTTCCACCGCTTCCTCTGCGCGGATCGGATCACGAAGAAGGATCCGGCGCGGGTGATCGAGCGGCCCAGGGCGCAGCGCAAGCTGCCCGTCTACCTCACCGTCGACGAGGTGGAGGCGCTCCTCGCCGCGCCCGAGCCGCTGACGCCCGCCGGCGCCCGCGACAAGGCGATGATCGAGCTGCTCTACGCCACCGGCCTGCGCGTCTCCGAGCTGGTGGGGCTGCGGCTCAACGATCTCAACCTCACCGCGGGCTACCTGATCGCCAGGGGCAAGGGGAACAAGGAGCGCATCGTGCCCGTGGGGCTGATCGCCCGCGCCGCGGTGGAGCACTGGCTCGACGGCCCGCGCCTGGCCATCTGCAACGGCCGCGCGGGGCAGCACCTCTTCGTCGGGCGCACGGGCAGGCCGCTCACCCGCCAGGGGTTCTGGAAGCTGTTGCGCAGGTACGCGGCGGAGGCGGGGATCGATCGGCCGATCTCACCCCACAAGCTGCGCCACTCGTTTGCCACCCACCTCCTCGAGCGCGGGGCGGATCTGCGGGCGGTGCAGCAGATGCTCGGGCACGCCGACGTCTCCACCACCCAGATCTACACCCACGTCGACTCGCGGCGGCTGCGCGGCCTCTACGACCGGTTCCACCCGCGGGCCTGAGGCCGCCGGGGTTCGTCGCCCCCGGCGGCCCCGGCGCTACCAGATCATCCGCAGCCGCTTGTTGCTCGAGTCGGAGAGGACGATGTGGCCCTCCGGCGTGAAGTCGAAGCCGAGGGGCTGGGTGAGCAGCGCGGCGGAGGCGGGGCCGTAGTCGCCCTGCAGGCCGTTGACGCCGAGGGTGCCGGCGACGGTCGAGATCGCCCCGGTCACCGGGTCGATGCGGCGCAGCACGTGCTGCCCGTTGAACTGGAGGTAGAGGGCGTCGTCGGGACCGACGCGCAGGTGCGGCTGGTACGGGAAGTAGAGCAGGTGCGCCGGCGTCCCGTCGAGGTAGGAGCCGGTGGTGGCCGTCTTGCCGCCGGCGTAGAGCGACCAGCCGCCGTGGGTGTTGCGCTTCGCCACCGCGATGCGGGCGACCCCCGACTCGATGCCGCACCAGTGGGCGGCGAGGTAGAGGTTGCCCTGCGCGTCCCAGGCGCTGGAGCACTCCGTGCCGTCCACGCCGCAGCTCGAGGGGACGAGCGTGCCCACCGCGACGCCGTTGCAGTAGGTGCCGGCGGGCGGCGGCGTCACGCTGTAGATCCTGCCGGTGGAGAGATCGATCCGCCGCAGGGCGGTGGAGAGCGCGTCGCCGAAGTAGAGGTTGCCGTCCCAGCCGATCGACAGGTGCGTGGCGCTCTGGAAGGTGGCGTCGGTCGCAAGCCCACCGTCGCCGTAGGGCGGCGCGGTCTGCGTGCCCCCGCCGGCGATGGTGGTGATGACGCCGGTGGCGAGATCGATGCGGCGGATGCGGCGGTTGCCCGCATCGGAGACGTAGAGCGCGTTGCGCGCGTCGTCCACCACCAGGCCGGTGGGCGCGTTGAGCAGGGCGCTGGTCGCCGGCCCGCCGTCGCCGGCGAAGCCGACCTGGCCGGTGCCCGCCACGTTCTCCAGCACGCCGTCGGTGGTCACCTTCCGCACCCGGTGGTAGGTGCGATCGGTGAAGTAGATCGTCCCGTCCGCCGCCACCGACACGCCGCGGCTCAGGCCGATCCCCGCCACGGACGCAGGGGTGCCGGACTGCCCGTTGGCGGCGCTGCCGACTGCGTCCTCCGCGTTGACGAAGGTGAAGATCGTCCCCGCCGGCGGCGCGTTCACGGTGTGGCTGAACTCCACCGGGCTGCCCGCCAGCGGGCGCCCGTGGATGTCCTCGAGGCTGGCGCGGATCCAGTAGGTGCCGAGGGGGAGGCGGGCGCGGCTCGCCATGCGGGCGATGCCATCGTCGCCGGTGAGGCTGCTGGAGTCCTCGAGGGCGACCCCGGGATCGAGCGGCTCCCAGCGGACGCGCGCGTTGGGCACCGGTCGCCCTGCCGCCGTCACCTGGACCTCCATCGGCGCGAGGGGCGCTGCGGGGTGGAGCTGCTGGTCGTCGCCTCCGGCGAGGGTCAGCGCACCTTCGGTCGGCTCCGCCGCGGCGACGCCCCAGAGCACGCGGATCGCGCGGTTGCCGGCGTCGGCGAACAGGACCTCGGTGCCCGCGACGAGGATCTGCACCGGGTGGGCGACCTCCGCCTGGAGCCCGGGCCCGACGTCGCCCGCGTTGCCGAGCGTCCCGGTGCCCGCGACGGTGGTGACCACGCCGCTCGTCCCGTCGATCCGCCGGATGCGGTGGATGTTGTACTCGGAGACGAAGAGGTTGCCGCCACCGTCGATGGCGAGGCCGAGCGCGCCCTGGAAGGAGAACTCGCCCGCGGCGCTCCCGTCGGTGGTGACGCCGTAGGGCTTGCCCGCCACGTAGTGGACCGAGCCGTCCGTGGCGATGCGGAGGATGCCGGTGCGCACCAGGGTTCCGATCTCGCTGCCGCAGATGGTGCCGGCGACGAAGGCGTCGCCCTCTTCGTTGAAGACCGGCTTGCAGCCGATGCCGTAGACGCCGCAGGCGCTGAGTCCTGCGGGAGCGGCGGTGCAGGTCTGCGGAAACTGGTACCAGGCCTCGATCGTGCGGGTGGCCGCGTCGATCCGCCAGATGCGCGAGCGGCCCGGATCGCCCACGTAGAGATCGCCGCCCGGTCCCACCGCGATCGAGCGGGGATCGCCGAAGGCGGCGCCGGTGGCGGGTCCACCCGCGCCGTAGCCGGGCCCGCCCGCGGAACCGCCGCCGGCGAAGTGGGAGATGAAACCGGTTTCGAGGTCGATCACGCGGATCGTCTTCACCGCGTTGTCGAGCACGTAGAGCCTGCCTTCGTCCCCGTCGAGCGCGAGGTCCCGCACGCCGCGGAAGATCGCGTCCGCCGCGGGGCCACCGTCGCCGGTGGTGGGATTGGTGCACTGGGAGCCGGCGATGCGCTGGATGGTACCTCCGGGCGAGACCGCGTAGATGCGGCAGAGCGCGCTGTCGCCCAGGTAGACGGTGCCGTCGGGCCCCGCGGCGAGGCCGCCGTCGGGGAGGCGGACGCGCGCCAGCGGCGCGTAGCCCGGGACGCCGGAGTCGGCGGAGATGAAGCTCTCGTTGACCAGGGTGGAGAGGATCCCGTCGTCGGGCAGGAGGGTGGTGAAGGCCATCGACACCGGGTGGGCGTTGCCGCCGGCGAGCGTCAGCTCCGCCGGGCCGGGCGTCCTGCCCGCGCGCACGTCGAAGGTGAAGCGGCCCTCCTCGTCGGTGGTGCCGCTGATCGGCGCGACGTGGACGCCGTCCGGCGCGGTGACGGTGATCGCCGCGCCCTCCACCGGGCGCTCCCGCGCGTCGAGGAGGCGCACGGTGATGGGGTCGAGGGGCGTGAGCGCCCAGGCCGACTGCCCGTCGCCGCTCTCGATCACCAGGTGGTGGCGGTCGAAGCAGGCGCCGCTCTCGCAGACGCCCGTGGAGCAGAGGGTGCCGTCGGGCTTGTCGGCGCCGGTGGGGACGCAGGCGGGCGCGCCGTTTCCGCAGGAGAGCACGCCGACCCTGCACTCGTCCTCGAGCTCGCAGGCGGCGCCCGACTCGCAGGGGACGCATGCGCCGCCGGAGCAGACCCGGTCGTCGCCGCAGGCGGTGCCGTCGGGCAGGTCGTCCAGGGCGACGCACACGGGCTCGCCCGTGGAGCAATCGAGCTCGCCCACGGTGCACGGTCCACCGGGCGTGCAGGAGGCGCCCTGCTCGCACGCGACACACGTGCCGTCCAGGCAGACCTGGCCGTCGCCGCAGGGGGTGCCGTCGGCGACGGGGGCGAGGGTCACGCAGCCCACCGTGTCGTCGTCGCCGCAGACCGTCTCCCCGGTCCAGCAGGCGACGCCGGGGTCGCAGGGGGCGCCGAGCTCGCAGGAGGAGCCACCGCCACCGCCCGTGCCGGCGGAACCGTCGGATCCGCCGCTGCCGCCCGAGCCACCCCATCCACCGCTTCCGCCGGAACCCCCAGAACCGCCGGAGCCGCCCTTGCCGTTGCCACCATCGCTGCCGCACGCCTGCGCGAGCAGCGCCACCAGTGCCAGTGCGAGAATCCTCTTCACTTCGACTCCCTCTCCTTTCGCCGCGAGGGATACGGGAGGAGCGACGCCGCGACGTAGTGCGGAAAGCCGCACTACGGCGTGAATGGGATGGATGCGGCGGGTCGCAGCGCAGCTTTGTGCATGCGGGCGCCGTCCGGCTCTGGCATAGATTCGCGGAATCGCACGAGGAGGCCGAGAGCGAGATGGAACGCATGATCCGGGAGCTGATCCGCGACGTCCCCGACTTCCCGCAGAAGGGGATCGTCTTCAAGGACGTCACCCCCGTGCTGGGCGACCGGGTCGCCTTCCGGCGCACGCTCGATCTCCTCGCGGAGCGCTACGTGGGCCGGCACATCGACAAGGTGGTGGCCATCGAGGCCCGCGGCTTCATCTTCGGCTCGGCGCTCGCGTACGCGCTTGGCGCGGGCTTCGCCATCGTGCGCAAGCCGGGCAAGCTGCCCTGGCACGTGGACGAGGAGCGTTACGGCCTGGAGTACGGGAGCGACGCGCTCCAGATCCACGTCGACGCGATCGCGGCGGGGGAGCGCGTGCTCGTCCTCGACGACATCCTCGCCACCGGCGGCACCGCCCGCGCGGCGAAGCGCCTCGTGGAGCGGCGCGGCGGCGAGGTGGTGGGCTTCGGCTTCGTCGCGGAGCTCACCTTCCTCCACGGCAGGCAGCTCCTCGAGCACGACGACGTCTACTCGATCATCCAGTACTGATCGCGGGTGCGGATTTCCGCACTACGTCCCCACGGCGATCGCCCGCTACAGAGCCTTCCGCGGAAGGGTGCGCGCTTCGCTGCGCGCCGGGAGGGAACGATGCGGAAGTTGCTGGTGGCGATCGTCGGCGCTGCGGCGCTGGTCGCGTGCGGGGGGAACGAGGACGGGGGCGGGCGCGGGCGCTTCTCCGTCGAGGACGCCGGCGGGGGCGGCGGCAGCGGTGGCGACGGCGGGCACGTCGACGGCGGGAGCGCCGGCACGGGCGGCGTCGACGGCGGCGTCGGCGGAACCGGTGGACACGGAGGCTCCGGCGGCGACGCCGGGGGGAACGGCGGCGCGGGAGGCAGCGGCGGTGGCGGGGAGCGCCTGACCTGCAACGACATCTACTGCGATCCGTACGCCAACTGTGCGGAGACCGCCGCCGGTCCGGTCTGCGTCTGCGCACCCGGCTGGGAGGGCGACGGAACGCAGTGCACCAACGTGGACGAATGCGCCACCGGGACCCATCGATGCGGCGACCAGCACGTCGTCTGCATCGACGACGAGGGTGGATACAGGTGCGAGTGCGAGGACGGCTTCGGCGCCTGGGTCGAGGGGCTCGGCTGCGTCGACGTGGACGAGTGCGCGGCGGGCGGGGTGACCTGCCAGGAGAACGCCCACTGCGTCAACGAGGACGGCGGCTTCGCCTGCGTCTGCAACCCGGGGTTCACGCTGGTCGGCGGCGCCTGCGTCGACGTGGACGAATGCGCCGAAGGGACGCACGGGTGCGATCCCAACGCCCGCTGCACCAACGAGGTGGGGAGCTACGCCTGCACCTGCAAGTCGGGCTGGCGGGGGAGCGGCTTCCAGTGCGAGGACATCGACGAGTGCGCCGAGGGGGCCACCTGCTCGCGGACGCGCGAATGCGTCAACAAGCCCGGCGGCTACGAGTGCGTCCTCGTCGAGGTGCCCTGACGGCGCCCGATCACACGCGCGGCGGGGGGCCGCCCGGCGGCTCCTCCGCCACCTCCCTCCGCGCGGCGGCGGCCCACTCCCGCATCTCCGGCATCGACAGGATCGCGTCGGCCCAGGGCTGCAGATCTGCGGGCAGCTCGATCCCGTAGGTGACGAAGCGGCTCACCACCGGCGCGTAGAAGGCGTCGGCGATGGAGAAGTCGCCGAAGAGGAACGGGCCGTCGCCTCCCCAGCCGGTGCGCGCCTCCCGCCACAGGGCGACGATCCGCTCGATCTCCTCCCGCGTCTCCGCGCGCAGCGCCGGCGCCGGGAGGCGGGCGGCGACATTCATCGGGAGCTGCGCGCGCAGGTGGGCGAAGCCGCTGTGCATCTCCGCGGCGATGGAGCGCGCCGCGGCGCGGGCGGGCGGGTCCCGCGGCCAGAGCGCCACCACGGGCAGGGCGCGCTCCGCCACGTACTCCGCGATCGCCAGCGAGTCCCAGACCCGCACCGGCCCGTCCACCAGCACCGGCACCTTGCCGTGGGATGCCCAGGCGGCGAGCCGCCGCCGCCAGTCCGGCAGGTGGAAGGGGAGGCGGATCGTCTCGAAGGGAAGTCCCGAACGCCGCAGCACCAGCCAGGGGCGCAGCGACCAGGAGGAGAGGTTGTAGTTGCCGATCACCAGCTGCATCGCCTTCTGCCGACCGGCGGCGCCGGTCCCTCCTTCGCTGCCAGCAGACACCGGCGCCGGCCCGCGCTCAAGGCCCGCCGCGACGCTCCGGCTCCCTAGGAGAGGGAGCCCCGGTCGGGTAGGCCCGGCAGGTGGGCCATCCATCCGATGATGGCTGGACGCACCAGTCCCGGCCCCGGGGGCCGGTCGAGGGAGGGAGCCATGCGGCGTTTGCTCTTTGTGGGGTTGCTGTTGGCGGTGGCGGCCTGCGCGGGGGAGGACGAACCGGCGGCGGGCGGGAGCGGTGGCGGCGGTAGCGGCGGCAGCGGGGGCGTCGGGGGGAGCGGCGGAGGCGGCGGCACCACCTCCGCGAGCTGCGACGACGGCATCGCCAACGGGACGGAGACCGACGTCGACTGTGGCGGCTCGTGTGCGCCGTGCGAGGTGGGCGCGGCCTGCTCGGCAGGCGGCGACTGCTCGAGCGGCGTCTGCGACGAGGGGCGCTGCGCGGCGCCGGGCTGCGACGACGGCGTGCGGAACGGCGACGAGAGCGACACGGACTGCGGCGGGAGCTGCGGACCCTGCGCGGACGGCAGCTCGTGCAACGCGCCGGCGGACTGCAGCTCGGCGATCTGCGAGGGCGGCACCTGCGCCCCGGCGAGCTGCGGCGACGGCATCCACAACGGCGACGAGTCGGCGACCGACTGCGGCGGTTCCTGCGAGCCGTGTCCGACGGGCAGGGCGTGCAACACGGGGACCGACTGTCGCTCCGGCGTCTGTGGCGATGGCACCTGCCAGGCTGCGTCCTGCGACGATGGCGTGCGAAACGGCAGCGAGACGGGGATCGACTGCGGCGGCTCATGCCTCGCCCGCTGCGCCGCCGGCGAGGGGTGCGTCCAGAATGGCGACTGCCTGAGCGGACGCTGCGACGACGGCACCTGCACCGAGGCCTCCTGCGCCGACGGCGTGCGCAACGGCGACGAGGCGGACGTCGACTGTGGCGGGAGCTGCCCGGGCTGCGCCGCGGGAAAGCTCTGCAGCGACGGCGCCGATTGCGAGAGCGGCGTCTGCGGCGGGACGCTCTGCGCCGCGCCGAGCTGCACCGACCTGGTGCGCAACGGAAACGAGACCGACGTCGATTGCGGCGGCGATCTCTGCGGGCCCTGCGCCGATGGGATGGCCTGCGTGGTCGCGTCCGATTGCGCCAGCTCGATCTGCAGCGAGGGCAGCTGTGCGGTGCCCCGCTGCAACGACGGCGTGATCAACGGCGAGGAGTCGGACGTCGACTGCGGTGGCTCCGCCTGCGCGCCCTGCGTCCTGGGCCAGGTCTGCAACGACAACGGAGACTGCGAGACGAACAGCTGCTCCGACGGGATCTGTGCAACCTACAGCTGCACGGATGGGGTTCTCAATGGCGGGGAGACGGACGTCGACTGCGGCGGACCGGATTGTGCGGGCTGCGACACGGGCGACGCCTGCGTCGGCGATGGGGATTGCGCCTCGCTGGCCTGCGCCGGCGGCATCTGTCTGGCTCCCACGTGCGACGACGGCAGGGTCAACCAGGATGAGAGCGACGTCGACTGCGGCGGCACGGTCTGCGCCGGCTGTCCCAACGGTGGCGCCTGCGTGGTGCACGAGGACTGCGACAGCGCGGTCTGCATCGCCGGCATCTGCCTGCCCGCGGTCTGCGGCGACGGCAGGGTCGGCGGTGACGAGGAGTGCGACGACGGGAACAACACCTCAGGTGATGGTTGCGACGCCGTCTGTCACTCGGAGTTCGTCGAGGTCTTCCTCATTCCCGACTCCACCGACGATTCGGTGCGGATCCACAGCACCTATGATGGCAGCTTCCTCGGCTACTTTCTCCCCCCGCTCACCGCTTCCGATCCGTGGCGTTTCAACATCCCCATCGAGGCGGTGCAGGGGCCCAACGGGGACATCTTCATCAGCGATCAGAACGAGGACCGGGTGCAGCGCTTCAGTCCCTCGGGAGATTATCTCGGCACCTTCGTGGGTCCGCCCAACCTCGACAACGTCCGCGGGATCGACTTCTTCAACGGCGAGCTCTACGTGTCCACGGGGAGCGGAACGGTCGGCATCCACCACTTCGACTCGTCCGGCGCCGAGCTGCCGCTCTTCATCAGCGGCGACACCTTCGACGTCCATTTCCTGCCGGATGGACGGGTGCTGGCGTCGCACATCAGCGGTACCAACGGCGTGCGGCTCTACGCGGCGGACGGGACGGGGGGGACCCAGCTCGTCTCCACCAGCTTCCCCCAGCAGATCTCCGAGACCGGCAACGGCACCTTCCTCGTCGCCGCCTTTACCTCGGGGACGGTGACCGAGTTCACCGAGTCGGGCACGATCGTCCGCACGATCAACACCGGCGGGGCACGTGGGGCGCACGTCCTCGACAACGGCTTGTGGCTGGTCGCGACCACCTCCTCGACCAGCGGGCTGGCGCTCTACGATCCGACGACCGGGACGCGGGTGAGCACCGTGCTTCCCACCGGCACCGCGCGGTACATCAAGAAGGCGCGGATCGATCCGGCGCTCCTCGCGCCGTGAGGCGGTCCGGCGGCGGCGTGCGTTCACCGGGCGCGCGCCGCCGCCGGGAGCTCCGCACGGGCAGCGACCCGCAGATCGAGGAGCCAGGCGAGAACGCTGGCGAGGGAGAGTCCGCCCCCGAGCCAGACCACGCCGGTCCAGCCCCACATGCTCCAGGCGGCGGAGCCGAGGCTCGAGCCAGCGGCGGCGCCGACGAAGTAGGTGGTCATGTAGACCGAGGTCAGCCGCGCCCGCGCCTCCGGCGCCAGGGCGTAGATGATGCTCTGGTTGCTGACGTGGATCCCCTGCAGGCCGAGGTCCGCCAGCACCATCGCCACCAGGAACCAGGTGAGGCTCGTTCCGCCCAGCGAGAAGAGCGGCCACGAGCCGACGAGGATCGCCAGCGCGATGCAGGTCGCGAGCTGGCTCCCGCCGCGGTCGGCGAGGCCGCCCGCGGCGTTGGCGGCGAGCGCCCCCGCCACCCCGGCGAGGCCCACCAGGCCGATCCCCGTGTCGCTCAGGTCGAAGGGCGGGGCGGCGAGAAGGAAGGCCATGGTGGAGAAGAGGGCGCTGAGCGAGGCGAAGGACAGGGCGCCGAGGAGCGCGCGCGTCCGCAGCCGGGGCAGCTCGAGGGCGAGGCGGATCGTGGAGCGGAGGGTCGCCAGGTAGCCGGTGGCGTGGCGGGGGCGGGAGGCGGGGAGGGCGCGCCAGAGGGCGAAGGCGATCGCCACCATCAGCACGGCGCTGAGCCGGTAGACGGTCCACCAGCCGCCGAGGCCGGCGAGGACGCCGGCGACGCTCCTGGCGAGGAGGATGCCGAGGAGGAGGCCGCTCATCACCGTGCCCACGGCGCGGCCGCTGCGTCCCGGCGCCGCCAGGGTGGCGGCGAGGGGGACGAGCACCTGCGCCGTCACGGAGAAGAGGCCGGCGGTGGCGATGCCCACCGAGAGCATCCCGATGCCGGTGGAGAAGCCGCTGATCGCCTGGCCGGTCGCGGCGGCGAGCATCAGCCCCACCGCGAGGTTGCGTCGCTCCGTCATGTCGCCCAGGGGGACGAGGAGGACGAGGCCCGCCGCGTAGGCGACCTGGGCGATGGTCACCGTGGCGGCCGCGGCGGCGTGGGTGGTGTGGAGCGCTGTCGCGATGGTGTCGAGGAGGGGCTGGTTGAAGTAGTTGCCGCCGGCGCAGAGGCCGGTCGCCACCGCCATCAGGAGGAGGAGCGCGGTGGAGAGTCCGCGGTGTTCGGGCGAGGAGGTCATCGGGCGGGTTCATTAACCCCTCCGGGCGAGGAGCGCCGCACCACGTGCGCCCTCGCCGCGGCGCTCCGTCGAGGGGGTGGGGCGGCTGTGCCTCCGCCCGGTCGTGCCTACGGCTCCCTGAAGCGGCCCTGGCGCCGCACGGGGAACGACGATGAGCGAGCAGACGGACGTTCCGGGAACCGGGCGCGGGATGCGCCTGTTGCTGCGGGGCTTCGGCGGAACCTGCGCCCTGACGGGCATCCTCCTTCTCGTCTTCGGGGTGGTGGAGCAGGGCACGCGGAGCGGCATGGCGGGGCTCGCCGCCATTGGCATCGGCCTGGTCTTCCTGATCGCCGCGCTCTCCGCCTTCGCGCCGATCGCCAGCCCCCGCGCCGCGCGGCACGGCGCGCCCGCGCAGCCGGCGCCTGCGCCCGCCCGCGGCGGGCGGAGGTAGGGCGCGCCGCTGCTCGTCCTGCGCGGCGCGGGTCACGGGACGGAGCGCGGAGCAGCGGATGTTTTCTCCGATCCGGCGCCGCCGAAGCAGGTCTTCTCGCTTGCCCGATCCGGCGCCCTGTTGTACCAAGAAGCCGCCCCGCCGACCCGGCCGGGCGACGTTCTGGCCCCATAGCTCAGGTGGATAGAGCGGCGGTTTCCTAAACCGTAGGCCACAGGTTCGAGTCCTGTTGGGGCCGCCATTTCGGTCTGTCGAGAGGGCAGGAGCTCCGGCTTCTGCCCTTCTCCGTTCCTGCGCCGCTCGCCCCGCCCGGGGCAGCGGCTACCCCTGCCGCCGCGCATGCAGGCGGAGCATCAGCTCCCGCGTCTCGCTACCGACCCTGCACTCCGGAAGAGGGGCGCTGCGGCGCGGTTGTCCACAGGGCGGCGCTCCTCCTCCCGCTGCGTTGCTGCTATGGCCTTCGAGGCGCGCGGCGGGGAGCGGGTCCCCGTCGCCGAAGCGAAGGACGTTCCGCCGACCGCCGCAAAGCGGTGGCCCGCTCCGCCTGCCTGGAAGGACCCCGATGAAGCCGTTTCGCCTCTCCCTGCTCCTTGCGCCCCTTCTCCTCGCAGCCTGTGCGACCACCCCCGCTTCCGCTCGCAGCCACGCGACCACCGCAAGCGAGAGCATCGTCCTCCGCGAGGATCTGCAGCTCCACCCCCTCGCGGACGGCGTCTGGCGCCACGTCTCCACCGAGGAGGTGCCCGGTTTCGGCACGGTGCCCTCCAACGGCCTGCTGGTGCAGGGGGAGAGCGGGGCGCTGCTGGTCGACACCCCCTGGACACCGGAGCAGACCCGCGCGGTCCTCGCCTGGGCGCAGAGCGAACTCGGTCAGCCGGTCCTCGACGTGATCGTCACCCACTCCCACCGCGATCGGACCGGCGGGGTCGCCGCCCTCCCGCCCGGGGTACGGATTCATGCGCTTCCCGCCACGGCAGAGCTCTCTGCAGCGGACGGACGGCCGTTCGCCGCTACGGCCCTGCCACCGGAAGCGACCCTCGAGCTGCCGGGCGGGACCGTTCACACCTTCTTCCCCGGCGCCGGCCACACCTCCGACAACCTGGTGGTCTGGCTGCCCGCGCACCGGATCCTCCACGGCGGATGCTTCGTCAAGGACGCCACGGCGAACCATCTCGGCAACGTCGCGGACGCCGATCCGTCGAGCTGGAGCGGAGCGGTGGAGCGGGTGCGCGCCCGTTTCCCCGCCCCTGCGATCGTCGTGCCGGGCCACGGCGCACCCGGCGGACCGGAGCTGCTCGACCATACCGCCGCACTCGTGGAGGCGGCGCGACCCCAGACACACTCCCCGTAAAGGCTGTCAAGTAGTTGTAAATTCTACAGGGAATCGGTCATCCTCCATATGGGGAGCGGCACCGCAGCCGCCCCACGACGTCGTGGAGGAGACCGATGAGCGCATTCGCCAAGCAGCTCCGACGCCAGCTCGATCAGCCGATCTACAACCCGATCCTCAAGCGGGAGGTGGGCCGTGGCGACCTCGATTACGAGCGCTACCTGCGCACCCCTGAGCTTCTCTCGCTGCAGACACCCCGTGACGAGCTGGTTGCCTCCGAGGAGCTGATGTTCCAGGTGGTCCACCAGACCCAGGAGCTCTGGCTCAAGCTGCTCGCCCACGAGGGCGCCGCGGTGGTCGAGGCCCTCGATGCGGATCGGCTGTGGCCTGCGGCGGAAGGCCTCTCGCGCTGCAGCCGGATCTTCACCTCGCTCCACGCGTCGATGCAGGTCCTCGAGACCCTCACCCCGGACGCCTACCAGACCATCCGCCAGCATCTCGGCAACGGCAGCGGCCAGGAGTCGCCGGGCTTCAACGCCGTCCGGCTCCTCGGCGAGGCGCTCTCCGACTGTCTCGATCGGCTCCTCGAGCGGCGGCGAATGCCCATCGCCGAGGCGTATGCGCCCGGCAACGAAGACCTCAAGCGGATCTGCGAGCTGCTCGTCGACTTCGACGAGGGCTACCAGAACTGGCTGGTGCTCCACTACCAGCTCGTCCGGCGCACCATCGGCGTGGGCAAGGAGATCCGCGCCCTCGACGGCGTCTCCACCCGTGTCCTCGTGGGCCGGATGACCCAGCCCCTCCTCCCCAGGCTCTGGGAGCTGCGCGAGGAGATGACCGCCAACTGGAAGCGCGGCGGCGGCTACGCGCCCGGCGCCCCGCGGAAGGCCGACGCGGTATGAGCGCCGCGGGCCTCGAGCGCTTCCGCAGCGCCTTCCCCATCCTCGAGCGGACCGTCTACCTCAACAGCAACTCCGCCGGCGCCTTCCCCGCGGCGATGGACGCGATCCTCGCCCGCTACGCCGAGACGCTGCGCAACTGGCGCGACGAGGCGTTCGAGGGATGGTGGAACGAGCTCCTCCGCTACCACGCCTCCCTCGAGCGGCTGATCGGCGCGGCGGCGGGGACGGTGGTGAGCGACGCCAACCTCTCCACGCTCCTCGGCCGCGTGGGCACCTGCTTCTCGTTCGAGGGCGAGCGGCGGCGGGTGATCACCACCGACCTCGAGTTCCCCACCGTCCCCTTCGTCTGGGAGGCGTTCCGCCGCTACGGCGCCGAGCCCCAGGTGGTCGCCACCGGCGACGATCCCGAAGGCGCGATCGAGGCGGCGCTCGACGAGCGGGTGAAGCTGGTCTCCGTCACCCACGCGGCCTTCCGCACCGGCAGGCTCCTCGATCTGGATCGGATCGTCCGCGCCGCCCACCGGGTCGGCGCGCTGGTGATCGTCGACGCCTACCAGTCGGTGGGCGCGGTCCCCGTCGACGTGCAGCGGCTGGGGGTCGACTTCCTCCTCGCCGGGGCCCACAAGTGGCTCTGTGGCGCGATGGAGAGCGCCTTCCTCTACGTGCGACCCGACCTGCTGCCCACCCTCGAGCCCGCCGCCACCGGCTGGATGGCGGGCAGCGATCCCTTCACCTTCGAGGCGCCCACCGCCCGCAACCCCACCGCGCTCCGCTTCGCCACCGGCACCCCGGCGGTGCTGCCGGCGATGCTCTCCCAGCCGGGGCTCGATCTGATCCTCGAGGCAGGCGCCGATGCGATCCGCGGCCACTCCCTCGCCCTCACCGATCGCATCCTCGACTGGGCGGAGGAGCAGGGTGTCTCCACCCCGACACCCCGCGACCCGGCGAAGCGGGGCGGCATCGTCACCCTGCGCTTCGCCGGCGACAGGCAGGTGGCGGCGCGCCTGGTGGAGCGGGGCTTCGTCTGCAGCTGGCGCGGCGGTCTCCGTATCGCGCCGCACTACTACAACACCGCCGCCGAGGTGGATCGCTTCCTCGCCGAGCTGACGCGGCTGCGCAGGGAGGTGGCATGAGCGCCATCCGCCTCGACCCCGCCTCGCTCCTCCACCTGCTCTGGAACGGCTCCAAGGCGATCGAGGTGGTCCAGGCGTCGCTCGACCTGGGCCTCCTCGCCGCGCTGGAGGAGGGCGAGGCGCGCCTGGGCGATCTCGCCGCCCGCTTCGAGCTGGTGCCGCTCCGCCTCTACAAGCTCCTCGACTGCCTGGAGAGCCTGCAGCTCGCGGAGCGGATCGCCGATGGCGAGAGCGTGGAGGAGACCCGCTACCGCGGGGTGGAGGGCGTGCGCGCCGCGGCGGAGCGGATCCTCGGACCCCGCTCGATCGAGCGCGACCGCGACAGGCAGCCGTGGCGCACCTTCGCCGGCCAGCTCCCCGACCTGCTCCGCGGCAGCGCCTCGGTGCCCCGGGAGTGCTTCGACTGGCCGCCCGCCACCGAGGCCCAGGTGGCCTCCTTCGAGCAGAGCATGGCGGCGGGGATCGGCCCCTTCTGCGAGAGCTTCCGCACCCACGCCGGCGCGCTCTTCGCCGGCGCGGCGCGGTGGATCGACGTCGGGGGCGGCGACGGCTCCCTCGCCGCCGCGGTGCTCGCCGAGGTGCCCGGCCTCCACGCCGACGTCTTCAACCTGCCGTCGGTGGCGCCGCTGGTGGAGGGCGTCCGGGCGCGGACCGGCATCGGCCCGCGGCTCGGCTTCGTGGGTGGCGACTTCCTCGCCGGCGGCCTGCCGTCCGGCTACGACGTCCTCTCCTTCGTGCGCGTCCTCCACGACTGGCCCACCGACGTGGCGTTGCGCCTCCTCGGCCGGGCGAAGGAGGCGCTCGCCCCCGGCGCGCGCATCGCCATCTGCGAGGAGTTCCGCACGCCCGAGCGGCTCGCCGCCCAGTTCTTCTGGTCGTATTTCCTCGTGGGCGTGGACAGCTGCGTCAGCCGCCTGCGCGAGGCGTCGTTCTACGTCGACGCCCTCGAGCGCCTCGGCTTCGTCGACATCCGGGTTCTCCCCGGGCCGATGGAGATCGTCACCGCCGTTCGCCGCTGACCCGCCTCACGGGCGGCCCGCCTCCGCCGGGGGCGGGCCGTCGCGCCTCCCGCCCCGCTCGCCGAGGAGCTGGCGCAGCTTGCGGGCGAGGTCGTCGCGGCTCCACGGCTTGCGCAGCAGGTGGACGCCGCGCTCGAGCAGCCCGCCGGGATCGATCGCCTGGTCGGTGAAGCCGGAGACGAAGAGCACCTCCACCCCCGGCTGCAGCTCGTGCACCCGCCGCGCCAGCTCCCGCGCCTGCAGCTTGCCCGGCATCAGCACGTCGGTCACCAGCAGCGCGATCCGCTGCCCGCCCTCGACGATCTGGAGGGCACGCTGCGCGTCCGGCGCCTGGAGCACGGCGTAGCCCAGCCCCTCGAGGATCTCGGCGGTGGTCTGGCGCACGTCGTCGTCGTCGTCCACCAGCAGCAGCGTCTCGTCGCCGCCCCGCGGCGCCGCGGCGGAAGGCCGCCGCTCGCTCGCCTCCTCCCCGTCGCACCTCGGCAGCACGATCCGCACCGTGGTCCCGTAGCCCTCGGTGCTGTCGAGGAGGACGTGCCCGCCGCTCTGTTTGACGAAGCCGTAGATCATGCTGAGCCCGAGGCCCGTTCCGCGCCCCTCGGGCTTGGTGGTGAAGAAGGGATCGAAGGCCCGCTCCAGCACCTCGGGCGACATCCCCGCGCCGGTGTCGCTCACGCTGAGCAGCACGTACCGCCCCGGCGCCACCTCCGGCGACCAGCCGGCGTCGTCCGGCCCGATCTCCACGTTGCTCACCTCGAGGGTGAGGGTCCCGCTCCCGCCCATCGCATCCCGGGCGTTGATCGCCAGGTTGAGCAGGGCGTTCTCGAGCTGGTTGGGATCGACCATCGTCCGCCACAGCCCCGGCGCCACCCGCTTCTCCACGGTGATCGCCGATCCGACGCCGCGGTGGATCAGCTCGTCGATCCCCTGGAGCAGCTTCCCCAGGTCGACCACCTTCTGCTCGAGGGGCTGCCGCCTGGCGAAGGCGAGGAGCTGGGAGGCGAGCCTGGCCCCGCGCTGCACCGCGGCGCTCGCCCCCTGGACCCGCTTGCGCGCGCGCTCGTTCCCGGCGAGCTCCCGCTGCAGGAGATCGAGGTTGCCGGAGATCACCTGGAGCAGGTTGTTGAAGTCGTGGGCGATGCCGCCGGTGAGCTGACCCACCGCCTCCATCTTCTGCGCCCGCAGGAGCGCCTGCTCGGTGCGGCGCCGCTCCGCGTCCGCGCTGCGGAAGGCGGCCTGCACCTGCTCCGCGCGGCGGAGGACGCTGCAGGTCACCATCTCCGAAGGCATCCCGCGGGGCGTCGACGGCTTCTGCAGCTCGGTGACGTCGATGGTGTGCTGCAGGATCCAGCCGACCTCGCCCCGCTCGTCGATGATGGGCACGTGGAACGCGCTCCACAGGCGCTCCACCAGGCGCCCGTCGGGACCGATCGGCACCCGGTAGCGGATGAGCGAGAGCGCATCGGGCTGGCGGCGCTCGATGGCGCGCTCGATCGACTCGCGGACCTGCCTGGCGCTTTCGTTCTCCGGATCGTCCGGATCGCTCGGGAAGGCGTCGAAGACGTAGCGCCCGAGGAGCTGCTCGCGAGGGACGCCCGTCTCCCGCTCGTAGGCGGGGTTGGCCGCGACGAAGCGCAGCTCCCGGTCGAGGATCATGTAGGGATTCGGCGACAGCTCGAAGACCACGCCGAGATCGAGCCCGGCCGCCGTCGCGCGAATTCCCTCCATGATTTGCCCTCCTGCTACGGGCCCACCGGAGCGGGGAGGGTGACGCCGTCCACCACCTCCGCCACCCAGTCGACCAGGGCCGTCTCGCCGACCGTGGTGGTGTAGAGGGTCTCCGTCTCCGTCCAGGTGTGCTCGCCCGAGTCGATCACGTAACTGGTCACGTTCTCCCGATCGGCAAGTACCTCCTCCCGGAGCTCGGTCAGGCCGTTGGCGAAGGCCTCGATCCCCGCGGCGACCTGCGGCGTCCCCGCGCCGAGCTGCGCGCAGTCGTCGATGCCAAAGGAGAAGAACTGGCCGAGCGTCCCGTCGCGGGTGGAGCTGACGAAGGCGAAGCGCCCGCCGGGGTAGCGATCGGCGAGGAAGGGGATGTAGTTGACGAGGCCGCTCCCGTCCTCCTGGTTGCAGGCGGCGCAGCCGGCGGGCAGCGTCTTCTCGAGGTTCCAGACGGTGCGCCAGCGCTGCTGCAGGCAGGCGGCGAGGTGTGGCTCGGGGATGGGGATGCCCGAGTCGTCGAGGAGCGTCACCGTCTCCGAGCAGAAGGCGCGGGAGACCTGGTCGTAGTTGATCAGGGCGCCGAAGCCGCCGGCGCTGACGCCGGTCAGGACCACGTCCATCCCCTCGAAGGTGGGGGCGATCCGCTGCAGCGCGCGGGTGACGTTGTCGAAGCCGACGAACGACTGGTCCTGCGGGCCGCGGGCGATGTCGACGCCGGTGGCGCTGCCCGCGTGGACGTCGCCCGTGCAGTAGGGGACGTAGACGAAGCTCGCGTCGCGGAGCGGGTTGCGGTCGTCGGTGGGATCGAGGATCCCCGCCCACTGCCTGGCGGCGAAGTGGGTCTCGCCGAAGGTGGAGGGGTTGAGCGAGCAGCTCGCCGAGTTGAAGCAGGCGCCGCCGCCCTCCAGGTAGATCACCAGCCGCGTCGCGTCGGGGTTGCGGTAGACGCCGATGCCGGTGGGCGAGCCGTCGCGGCAGACGTTCCCCTCGATCGGCACCCAGGTCCAGGTGGCGTCGGGCACCTCGATCGGCTCGCCGTTCGGGATCTCGCAGGCGCCGCCGCTGCCGCCTTCGCCCCCGGTGCCGCCGTCTCCGCCGCTGCCGCCTTCGCCGCCGGTCCCGCCGGCGCCGCCGCTTCCACCCATGCCCGCCGTGCCGCCGGCGCCGCCGCTGCCGCCGCCTCCACCGTCGTCTTCGGTTCCGCATCCCGCGGCGAAAAGTGCAACCAGGGCCAGGCTCAAGAGTCGATGGCGCATCGTTCTCCCCTGCAATTTCGGTTCGTCCCCGAAGAACTACCGCTCCCTCCACGCGGCGTCCACGCCAACCGCGCCCACCTCCAGCGGGGAAGCCGAGGGGGAGCGCCGCGGAGGGGCAGGGGCTTGGAGGCGGCGCGCCGGGTGCCTACCGTGGCGCGATCCAGGAAAGGAGGCATGCGGCGATGGCAGACGTGAAACTGGCCGTCATCTACTACAGCACCTACGGCACCAACCACCGGATGGCGGAGATCGCCACGGACGAGGCGCAGAAGGCGGGTGCCGAGGTCCGGCTCCGCAAGGTGCACGAGACGGCGCCCGAGGGCGTGGTCGCCGGCCAGGAGGCGTGGCGCGCCCACGCGGAGTTCACCGCCCACATCGAGGAGGCGTCGCTCGACGATCTGGAGTGGGCGGACGCCTACCTCTTCAGCACGCCCACCCGCTACGGGAACGCCGCCTCGCAGATGCGTGCCTTCATCGACCAGACCGGTCCGCTCTGGGCGGCGGGGAAGCTCGCCAACAAGGCGGCGAGTGTGATGACCTCCGCCCAGAACCCCCATGGCGGACAGGAAACCACCCTGCTCACCATGTATCTCACCCTGATCCACTGGGGCACCGTGCTCGTGCCTCCGGGCTACACCGACAAGTCGGTCTTCGCCGCGGGCGGCAATCCCTACGGCACCAGCGTCACCCAGGACCCCGGGGTCACGCCGGAGATCGAGAAGGCGATCCGCCACCAGACCCGGCGTCTGGTGGAGGTGGCGCGCAAGCTGCGCGGCTGATCGGCCGGGCTACACACTTCTTCACGAAATTCGCGTTCCGCAGCAACGCCAGGGGCTTAGATTGGCTGTCGATGAACACCGACAGCCAGCAGAACGATCTCGCCAGCATCCTCGCCCAGGCGGGCAGGGGCGCGGGCAGGAAGCGGAAGGTCCTCGCCGGCGCCCTGGCCGCCCTCGTCGTCGGCGCCGTCGCCGCGGCCCTCCTTGCCGGCCGCGGCGCGCCGCCCCGCGCATGGCGGACGGCGGAGGTGAGCCGCGGCGACCTCGAGGTGACGATCACCGCCACCGGCGAGGTCCGGGGCGTCAACACCGTGGAGGTGGGCGCCGAGGTCTCGGGCCGGATCGTCGAGCTCCTGGTCGATCACAACAGCCTCGTCGAGGAGGGCCAGCTCCTCGCCCGGATCGATCCGGAGAAGCCCGCCGCCGCGGTGAAGGAGGCGGAGGCCCGGGTGGCGGCGGCGCGCGCCTCGCTCCTGCAGCAGCAGGCGACCCGCACCGAGGCAGAGGCCAACCTGAAGCGCGCCGAGGCGCAGGATCGCGAGGGGCTGATCGCCCGCCAGGATCTCGACACCGCCCGGGCCACCGCCCAGCGGGCGCGGGCCGCGGTAGCCAGCGCCCGGGCCCAGCTCCAGCTCGAGGAGGCGAACCTCGCCAGCGCCCGAACCACTTTGGCGCGCACCGAGATCCGCTCGCCGATCAAGGGGATGATCCTCTCCCGCCTGGTGGAGCACGGCCAGACCGTCACCGCCGGGTTCCAGACGCCGGTCCTGTTCAAGGTCACCGCCGACCTGAGGAAGATGCGCGTCCACGCGGAGGTGGACGAGAGCGACGTGGGCAGGGTCCGGGCGGGGCAGAAGGCCCGCTTCACCGTGGATGCCTGGCCGGATCGCAGCTTCGAGGCGGTGGTGGAGGCGGTCCGCAACGAGCCGATCGAGTCGGAGACGGTGGTCGCCTACGAGACCCTCCTCACCGTGGACAACGAGGAGGGGCTCCTGCGGCCGGGGATGACCGCCACCGTGACCATCGTGGTGGACGCCCGCGAGGACGTGCTCCTGGTGCCCAACGCCGCGCTTCGTTTCCAGCCGCCCACCGCGAGCGGATTCCGCGGTCCGCCCGTTCCCGGCCTCGGCGGCCCGCCGCCCGGCGCGGCGAGCCGGCCGCAGGTGCCGCAGGGGCCGGCGGTGTGGGTCGACGGTCCGGGCGGCCCGACGCCGGTGCCGGTCAGGGTGCGCGCCACCGATGGCAGGCGCAGCGAAATCGAGGCGGAGGGGCTCGAGCCGGGCAGCAAGGTGATCGTGGGGGTGGCGGAGACGCAGGCATGAGCAGCAGCCAGCCCCTGATCGAGCTCCGCCACGTCGACAAGATCTACGGCGCGGGCGAGACGGCGGTCCACGCCATGCGGGACGTCAACCTCACCATCGAGGCGGGCGACTACGTGGCGATCATGGGCCCGAGCGGCAGCGGCAAGTCGACCTGCATGAACATCCTCGGCTGCCTCGACACGCCCACCTCCGGCACCCACCTCTTCCGCGGCGTGGACGTGGGCGCGCTCACCCCGGACCAGCAGGCGCTCCTCCGCCGCCACGCCCTGGGCTTCGTCTTCCAGGGCTTCCAGCTCCTCGGCCGCACCAGCGCGCTGGAGAACGTGGAGCTGCCGCTGGTCTACCAGCGCGTCCCCGCCCACGAGCGGCGGGAGCGGGCGCTGCGGGCGCTGGCGGACGTGGGGCTGAGGGGGCGCGAGCACCACACGCCCGCGGAGCTCTCCGGCGGCCAGCAGCAGCGCGTGGCCATCGCCCGGGCGCTGGTGACCCAGCCATCGCTCCTCCTCGCCGACGAGCCCACCGGCAATCTCGACTCGGCGAAGAAGTTCGAGATCCTCGAGCTCCTCTCGCGCTTCAACCGGGAACGCGGGCTCACGGTGGTGATGGTCACCCACGAGCCCGACCTGGGCGAGCACGCGGCGCGGACCATCCTCTTCCGCGACGGCAGGGTGGAGCGGGACGAGCGGCTGCGGCCGCTCCGGGCGGTGGCGCGATGATCTGGAGCATCCTCGTCATGGCCGTGCGGGAGATCCGCCGGCACAAGATGCGCTCGGCCCTCACCATCCTCGGCATCGTCATCGGCGTGGGGGCGGTGGTGGCGCTGGTGACGGTGGGCGACGCCGCCTCCGCTTCGGTGAAGCAGCAGGTGGCCCGGATGGGCAACAACCTGATCATGGTGATGCCCGGCCAGGATCGCCGCGGACCGGCGCGCACCCCGGCCAGGCCCTTCGAGACCGCTGACGTGCGGGCGATCCGCGCGGAGATCTCCTCGCTCGGCGGCGTGGCCCCGGTGGCGAGCGCCCAGGTCCTCGCGGTGGCGGGGAGCGCCAACCACTCCACCACCGCCACCGGCACCACCGCCGATTTCCTGCAGGTGCGGGGCTACGAGATCGCCGGCGGCCGCATGTTCGACGACACCGAGGAGGGGCAGCCGCTCTGCGTCGTCGGCGCCACCGTGCGCGCGGAGATCTGGGGGTCGCAGGATCCCGTCGGCGAGCGCCTGCGCCTGGGCAGCCTCTCCTGCGACGTGATCGGCGTGCTCGCCTCCAAGGGCTCCAGCGGCGGCGGCATGGATCAGGACGATCTCGTCCTCCTCCCGCTGCGCACCGTGCAGCGCAGGCTGCGCGGAAACGACGAGGTCAACCAGATCTTCGTCAGCGCCGCCAGCGAGGGATCGGTCCAGAGCGTCAAGTCGCAGCTCGAGTCGCTCTTCCGGGAGCGGCGGAAGATCCGGCCCGGCGCCACCCAGGACTTCACCGTCCGGGACATGCAGGAGATCGCCGAGGCGATGCAGTCGATCACCGGGACGCTCACGGTGCTCCTGGCGGCGATCGCCGCGGTCAGCCTCCTCGTAGGCGGAATCGGGATCATGAACATCATGCTGGTCTCGGTGACCGAGCGGACCCGGGAGATCGGCATCCGCCTCGCCATCGGGGCGATGGCCCACGAGGTGCTCCTCCAGTTCCTCCTCGAGGCGGTGGTCCTCTCCATCCTCGGCGGCGCGGTGGGCGTGCTGCTGGGGCTGGGCGGATCGCTGGCGGTGATCCTCGCCATGGATCTTCCCGTGGTCTTCGTCCCCTCGATCATCGCCGTCGCCTTCTTCTTCTCGGCGCTGGTCGGCGTGGCCTTCGGCTACTTCCCCGCCCGCAAGGCGGCGCGGCTCCATCCGATCGAGGCATTGCGGTATGAGTAGGCTCGTTCTTCTTCTCGCCTCGGTTCTCCTCTGCGCGCCCGTCGTCGCGGGGGCGCAGGAGGCGATCGATCCCCGCCAGGCGGTGGCCCGCGCGCTGGAGCGCAATCCCTCCCTCGCCGCGGCGGTCCTCGCCAGGAGGAGCGCCGGCTGGGCGGTGGTGGGCGAGGACGCGCTCTTTTCGCCGAGCCTGCAGGTCGACGCGAGCGCCACCCACAACGAGGCGATCCAGCTCTCGTCGGTGGGCAGCCTCCTCTCCAGCGTCGATTCCGTGGGGGCGGGCGCGCAGATCGATCAGCGCCTGCGCATCGGCACCGACCTCACCCTGCGGGTGGAGCACGACACCGTCTGGAACAACAGCGAGGATCCGCTCGGCGCGGTGACCTTCGGGCCGTTCTACGACACCTCGGCGCGGTTCGAGCTGACCCAGCCGCTGCTGCGCGGCGCGGGAGCGAAGGTGGCGGAGGCGGCCCTGCGCCAGGCCCGGGCGCGGGAGACGGAGGCGGAGCGCGCCGCCGCCACCACCGCCAGCCAGCTCGTCCGCGACGTGGTCACCGCATGGTGGGAGCTGTGGTACGCGGAGGAGGCGGTGCGCATCCAGCGCGAGTCCCTCGCGCTCGCCATCGCCCAGCGCGACGACGCCCGCCGCCGGGTGGAGACGGGGACGCAGGCGCCGGTCTCGGTCCTCACCTTCGAGACCCGCGTGGCGGAGCTGGAGGAGGGCGTGGCGAGCGCCGAGGTGACGAGGCGCGAGCGGGCGCTCACGCTGGCGGCGCTGCTGGGCGACGCCTCGACCCCGGTGTCCGCGGCGGAGCCGGCGCTCGCGCCGGTGCAGGCGCCGGACCCGGCGCAGGCCCGGGCGCTGGCGATCGAGGCGTCGCCGTCGGTGCGCGAGGCGGAGGCCTCCCGGGCGCTCGCCGAGGTGCAGGCGGAGACCGCTGCCGATCCCTTCCGGCCGCGCCTCGACGTGCAGGGTTTCGCCGAGGTGGGCACGCTCGCTCCCTCCTTCCTCTCCCTCGGCGGCGGGACCCGGGACGACCAGCTCGCGTGGAGCGCGGGCGTCAACCTGATCTTCCAGATGCCCCTCGACGGCAGGCAGCTCCGCGCCGCCAGGGAGCAGGCCCGCCTCGCGGTGGAGTCGGCGCAGCGGCGGGTGGAACAGGCGGTTCTCGACGCCTCCTCGCAGGTGGAGTCGCAGCTCGCGCGCCTCGACGCGGCCATCTCCCGGGTGGATCTGGCGAAGCGCACGGTGGACGTGGCGGAGCGGCAGCTCGAGGCGGAGAAGAAGCGCTACGCCATCGGCACCGCCACCGCCATCGAGGTGCTGGAGGCGGAGGAGGCGGTGCGCAGCGCCCGCCTGCGCCTCGCCCGGGCGGAGGCGGACCTCCGCGGCGCCGCGGTGGCGGTCGAGCACCTCACGGGCACGCTCCTCGCCCAGTGGGTTCCGCAGGAGCTGGTCCGGTAGCGGCAGGCCCCGTTGCGCGGTCGGGTCGGCGACGCTGCGTGCGCGGATCGGCTTGCATGGCGGGAGCGGCGCCGCTAGCTCCGGGGCACAACCCCACCCGGAGGTGAACCGATGCGCCTGATCGTCGCCCTCGTCGCGCTCCTGCTCCCCGTCTCCGCTCTCTCCCAGGCTCCCGCCGCGGGGAAGACGCGCCTCACCTGGCTGGGCCACGCCGCCTTCCTCGTCCAGACTCCCGGCGGCGCCAACCTGCTCATCGATCCCTGGCTCGAGAACCCGAAGGCGTCGAAGGATTTCCAGCTCCCCCAGACCATCGACGCGGTGCTGATCAGCCACGGGCACGACGACCACGTCGGCCAGGCGCGGAACTTCATCGGG
>Ga0182742_1000825_pt1 | contig 44916 bp, 40 predicted proteins | sample eDN5th37CBELigMG_FD_128880 | JGI IMG/M metagenome (GOLD analysis project Ga0182742, IMG submission 128880) | Enriched Miracle-Growth compost microbial communities from Emeryville, California, USA - eDNA 5th pass 37_C BE-Lig MG (version 2)... ... | reverse complement strand
GCGAGGCGGGCAAACTGCTGGTCACTCAGCCAGAACAGATCTGTCATGGGCCGCTCCCTGTCTTAGGAGCGGATAGCACTGACAGCCAATCGCGGCACCTTTATGGGTCCCGACCCTAGGGCAACCCCATTGCCCTTTGGAGCATGAACTCGGCGATCCGTATGCATTTCGAAGACGAGGCCCGCCTCTCCCGGACAGACTCCATGGATCCCGGAGGGGACGATGAACTGTACCGTCGCGCGGTCGAATTGAGCCGACAGGTCCCATGGACCTCCGACCCGGACGGCCGGATCCTTGCCTTTGGCCCTGGATGGTCCGAGTTGATCGGCCACAATCCAGATATCCGCTATCAGGACCTGCTCGGGAGTGGATTGGCCCAGTACACGCATCCAGACGATTTGGCTGTCCACAAAGAGATCAAGCGCCGGAGTCTGACCAGCGGGGAAGCCTACCAATCCGAGTTCAGGCTGAAGATGCCCAGAGGGGCCTACCGCTGGTTCCGGTCCCGTGCAGGATCCCAGCGTGACGCAACGGGAGCCGTTGTGCGTTGGTACGGCACGATCGAAGACATCCATGAGCACAAACTGACCGAACTCTCCCACCAAAGCCACGCTCGGGTCTTAGAAATGGTCGCCTCCGGGCGCCCTCTTCCGGAGGTTCTTGAGGCGCTGTGCCTCCTCGCCGAGGACCGCATCCCCGAGGCTCGCTGTTCCATCCTGCTGTTCGATCGGGATACCGCCACCCTCCGGCATGGCGCAGCTCCCAATCTTCCGGATTCCTACACAACTGCCCTCGACGGCATGGCCGTCGGACCCGTGGCCGGATCATGCGGCACGGCCGCCCACGAGCGCCGGGATATCATCGTCACGGACATCGCCTTGGACCCCTTGTGGGACCGCTGGAGAGATCTTGCCCTGTCCCATGGCCTCTCGGCGTGCTGGTCAAAGCCCGTGCTGGCCCGGTCCGGCGAGGTCCTCGGTACATTTGCTTTCTACTACAACGAGCCCCGTACTCCAACGCAGGACGAGATGACCCGCATCGACACTGTCCTGCATTTCGCAGCCCTGGTCATCGAGCGCCAGCGAAGCGACGCGGCTCTGCGCGAGAGTGAGGAGCACTACCGCCATTCGGTCGAGTTGAACCCCCAGATCCCCTGGTCGGCCGATTCTCAAGGAAACATCGACGATGTCTCCCCGCGCTGGCAAGACGTCACGGGCACCCCCGCTTCCAAGGCTCTGGGATCGGGCTGGACAGAGATGGTGCATCCGGAGGATCAGGAACCCGCCACGCGGAAATGGATCCACTCCGTAAAGACCGGGGCGGGCTTCGATATCGACTACAGGGTCCGTCGACGGGATGGTGGCTACCAGTGGGTCCGCGCCAGGGCGGCGCCGCGACGGGACAGCAACGGGTCCATCATCCGGTGGTACGGCACGCTGGAGGACATCCACGACCGGAAAATCGCAAAGGAGCGCCTGCAGTGGGCAGCCTACCATGACGACATGACCAGCCTTCCCAACCGACGGCTCTTCGGTGAACGTCTCCGGGAGGCACTCGACCGGGCGAAGGAGACAGGCCGGGTCGTCGGGCTGTTGATCATGGATTTGGACGACTTCAAGCAGATCAATGATCGGTTCGGGCACGATATCGGCAACGAGTTCCTTTGCGTGTTCGGCAAGCGCCTCTCTGACCTTGGGCGGCCGACAGACACCGTTGCCCGCCTCGGTGGCGACGAGTTTGCCCTTATCCTGGCGGATGTCGCAGGCGAGGATGAGGTTCTCGGAATGGCCAAGATGGTTCACCAGCGGATGCAGGAGCCTATTCGGCTGAGCAACGGGTCGTCGTTTGATTGCCGGATCAGCAGCGGTGGCGCCGTTTCCGTCGGCGGAAGCGCCCTTAGCGAGGATTTTCTGAAGGAAGCCGATCTCGCCCTCTACGCGGGCAAGGCTGAGGGGCGCGGCACGTTCAAGCTCTTTCACCCAACCATGCGGGAAGAGGCGCAGAGAGTAGCTTCGGCGCTGGAATTGGCTCGCAGTGCCATTTCATCTGAGCGGATCGTGCCCTTCTACCAACCCAAAGTGATAATGGCTTCCGGCGTTCTCGGGGGCTTCGAGGCGCTGCTCCGGTGGCATGACGATCGCTCGAAGATCCGGTCGCCGATGGAGCTCGGCCCCGCGTTCGAGGACACGGAACTCGGGATCGCCATCGGGCAGAGCATGCGCCGGGCTGTCTTCCAGGATTTGCGGAAGTGGCTGGATGCCGGACTAGGTGTGGGACGAGTTGCGATCAACGCCTCGGCCGCCGAATTCCGGCATGACGATTACGCAGAGCGTGTGCTCGGAGACCTCGACCAGGCTGGCGTACCACCCTCGCACCTGGAGGTCGAGGTGACGGAGAGCGTGTTCTTGGGTCGCGGGGCCTGGAGCATAGAGCGGGCCCTGGGAACCCTGAAGGCTGCGGGAGTAACCATCGCACTCGACGATTTCGGCACGGGCTTCGCCTCTCTCACGCACCTGAAAAAGTACCCTGTGGATGTGATCAAGATCGACCGTTCGTTCGTCAGCGACATGGAAGAGGACGCTGGCAACGCGGCCATCGTCCGGGCTGTCATGGGTTTGGGGCGGAGCCTCGGCATTGAAGTGGTGGCGGAAGGGGTTGAGTCCGCCACACAGGCCTCCATCCTCACCGCATTGGGCTGCGACATCGGACAAGGCTACTATTTCGGCCGTCCGATGCCGACTGAGGTCGTGCCGGAATTCGTGTTGAAGATGCCGCGCACGTGACACAAGATCTCTCAGGAGATCACGGCGAGGGTGACGGAGGTGGCCATCCGCCCGGCGGTTTACGGGCTCTCCTGCTGACGAACTGCCCTATACGCGCGGGGCAGCCACTGAGCACCGCATGCATTCCGCGCTCCGCCTGTCCAAAGCCTGACTGATAAATTGTAGAAGCCCGGACGAGGGCAACCGTGAATGCGCTCGGCAGAAAGCCCTGTGCCGCCTCACTTGCCTCGGCTTTATGCGCCGGTTCCCTTGTGAGGCTGGTTTCAGGGCCTTTTATTTGCCAGCTCGTCACGGAGCTGCCACCCCTTGCATGCCCAATAGAGGCAGTCAGCGCAGCTCTTGCCGTCATAGATGTCGTCGCCGCCGGAAGAGTGGCCGGTTTCGGCGTGGATCTGTGAGTCCGCCCTATCCGGCGGATCAGCGCCCCACCCGTAGGTGTCGCACAGCCATTCTTCGAACTGCTCTCCTACATCCTTTCCTCTTAACCCATTCGGGCGGTTCCATTGGAGGCGCAAAGGGAATGATGTCAGGGGCTGTAATTGGTGTCGGGTACAGCTCCCACCTGCCTATCTTTTTCACCTCAAAGGGGAAGCTCTGAGAAGTCACTGAATTACCGATTTTTCAGTAGTAATCACCGTAACCGAGCGTGAACAGAACCGACCGAAAAAACAGGGTGTTGGGTGATTATGGATCACATTCAGGCAACTGATCCTTCCCGTCGAGTAGGAGGGCGGCTCCAGACGAAGTGCCCTCCTCCCGATAGCAATGGCGGGCAGATCAAATCGTGTTCTGTCCCATCTGCTTTGCGATATACTCGGCCTGGCGGATCGCCAGCGCGACAATTGTCAAGGTCGGGTTCTCGGCGCCGCCGGTGGTGAACTGACTGCCGTCCGAGACGAACAGGTTCGGGATGTCATGTGATTGCCCCCACTTGTTCACGACCCCATCCCGCGGATTCTCGCTCATCCGGTTCGTGCCGAGATTGTGCGTCGATGGATACGGCGTTGTCGGGAAGGTGCGGGTCGCACCCACGGCATCATACATGGCGCTCCCTTGACGATAGGCATGGTTGCGCATCGCGATGTCGTTCGGGTGATCGTCGAAATGAACGTTTGCCACAGGCATCCCGAACCTGTCCTTCTCCGACGAGAGCGTGATGCGGTTCGTCTCCTGCGGCATGTCCTCGCCGACGATCCACAGGCCTGCCATGCTATCGTAGGAGTCCAGCGCCGTGGTGAACTCTCTCCCCCACGCCCCTGGGTCGAGAAAGGCGGCCATGAAGGGCAGGCCCAGGGAGAGGGTCTCGAGTTCGTACCCACCGACGAACCCGCGATCCGGCCTATGGCCAGCCTCGTCACGTACGATGCCGGCCATCGTCGTTCCCCGCCACATGCGGACGGGTCTGTCGAATACCGCGTACACCGATCCCGTCATGTGCCGCATATAGTTCCGGCCCACTTGGCCCGACGAGTTCGCCAGTCCGTCCGGATACTTCGAGGACTCTGAGTTAAGCAGCAGGCGCGGGCTCTCGATCGAGTTGCCGGCAACAGCCACGATCCGAGCCTTCTGGCGATGCTGATTGCCATCCTTGTCGGCGTAAACAACACCTGTCACCTTGCCAGAGGCGTCGTGTTCGATCCTGAGCACATGCGCGTTCGGCCGCACCTCGAGATTGCCCGTTGCCTCACCCTTTGGAATTTCTGCATAGAGCGTCGACCACTTGGCGCCGAACTTGCATCCTTGGAAGCAAAAGCCGGTTTGCTGACAACCAGGACGGCCGTCCCGCTCGGCCGAGTTGATCGCCATGCGGCCGGTCGACACCTCCTGGTAGCCGATGGCCTTCGCACCCTTTTCGAAGACCTTGTAGTTGTTGTTCCCGGGTAATCCATCGATCCCGTTCGTACGGGTGACGCCCATGCGGAACTCGGCCTTCTCGTAGTAAGGCTCCAGTTCCTTAAGAGTGATTGGCCAATCGAGCAGGTTCGCGCCTTTCAGGTCACCATAGACCGAACGGGTCCTGAACTCGTGCTCTTGGAAACGAAGGGATGCTCCCGCCCAATGCGTGGTCGAGCCGCCCACCGCCTTGACGATCCAAGCCGGCAGGTTGGCAAAGTCGCGAGCAACGCGCCATGACCCGGACGTCGTGCGCATGTCTGTCCATGCGAGCTGGGCGAAGCTGTCCCATTCATCATTGACGAAATCCTCGATCTCATGCCGGGCGCCGGCTTCGAGGATGACTGTCTTGATGCCTTTCAGCGCGAGTTCCGTCCCTAGCGTGCCGCCGCCCGCACCGGAGCCGACGATGACCACTACGGATTCATCATTGAGGTCGAATTGTGTCGCCATGTCGAAGTCCCCCTCTCAGAGCCAGTCGATATCGTCGAAGCCGCGGTGGAGATAGCCACCGTGAATGGCGGCTTCGCCCTGGTATCCGAAGACGGGCCAGACCTCCTTTTGGTTGTAGAGGCTCACGACAAGACCGCCTCGTACCTTCTGGAAGAACGGATCCTTCTCGATCTCCCGCAGGATGGCGACGCGTTGCGCCTCCCACCCAAGATCGACATAGCGTGTGCCATGTTTATCCTTGGCAAGCTGGTCGAGCTTGGCAACGCCGTCCTCGACAAGGCTCTTCAGGCCGGCATCGGAGGCCGATTTCGTGTCATACTCCTTCAGCGCAATGGCATAAAAACGATCCGCAAGTCGGTCGTGCGGGTAGATGTCTCGCGCCATCTGGATCAAGGTCTGCATGGTCTCAGGCTTCAAGGTGTTCACCTCAAGCCCCCACGCTTCCAGCGGGTTGATGATCGCGCCTGCCGAGATCATGAACGCGGCCGCCGTCGCATTCTTAAGCAGCGAGCGGCGTGACAGGCTGACGTCGTTATCCTTCATCAGATCCTCCTTGGGTTGTTTCCTCATCCGAACGTTTTCTTGTCTTTGTTCGGAAACGACACGGGGCGCCGCGATGGACGGCGCCTCGTGTCAGATTTACTGGTATCTTCCGTGCCTTTGGATCACCTCGATCTTGTAGCCATCAGGGTCCTGAACGAAGAAAAATTTCGCCAGGAGCGCGCCTTCGCGCATGAATTCCTTGATTGGGTTAGGATTCAGCCCAAGACCCTCGAGGCGCTGATGCTCGGCCTCAAGATCGTCGACAACGAACGCAATATGTCCATATCCGTTGCCGAGATCGTAGGGCTCAACCCGGTCATGATTGACCGTGAGTTCGACTTCGAAGTCGCTGCTGCCGTTGCGGAGATAGACCAGTGTGAATCCGTCGAACGGAAGGCGCTCGGCGATCTCCAGTCCGAAAGCCTTGGAATAAAAGTCGATCGAGCGGTCCTCGTCCAGAACCCTGATCATCGAGTGGACTGCCTTTGCCATGCGCTGCGGTTTCCCCGTCGTTGTTGCACGATACGGGAACAGTAGCGCCGATCAGACGGGAGCGGGTGTTACCGTGGTACTACATGAGACAGGAGCGCTGACCTGTTTGGCGATCGTCGGCCCATGCTCCGTCGTAGCCAGCGCCTGCTCACGCGCCTCGCTGAGGTAGACCAGGCACGTGCAGCGCAGGAGTGATGCGAAGTTGCGGACCTCCCCATGGAGCGCCTCCGCCTCATCATGCAGAGTGGCCAAGAAGGAGGTGAGCGCAACGCCCTCGCGCCGCGCAATCTCCTCAAGGACACGCCAGAACTTCGCCTCGATCTTGATGGACGTGCTGTAGCCGTTAAGGCGCACTGACCGCGTGACATAGGCGTAACTGTCAGGCAATTGACTGGCGTAGATCTGGCACACTGGCTTTCCTCCGAGATCGGGGTTTCCCCTCATTTCTATCCAGTTGAGCCGGATTGAAGCCCAGGAGCAAGAGCTAAGGTGATGCTTTGTCGGTTGTGTCTCCACAGGTCCGGCCTAGCGGCTCTCAACTGTCCATTTGCGGAAGGCATGAGGTTTTACGCGGTAGTTTGATTGAAGCTGCCGCAGCCTTGGCAACTTTGTTGCAGAATTCTTCCGGGAGCATCGGAGACGTCAATATTCAAGGGCTGCCATTTTGATCGAAAGGTGATCCTGCCATGCGTGCTGTGGTATTTGACCTCAGCTCCAACTGATTGTGCTACCGAACGATTGCTCCTGCGCCTCCCCTCCGGGGCGGATACAAAGTCGACACATCCTTATTCTCTCCAGGGAGCACAATCGATCCAGACAACCCCTGAACGCCGCCCGAGACTCTCCTTAGATTTTATTCATCGATTTTACGTAGAGCATCTCCTATCGCCGAACCCAGCGGGCTTTCTGCCATCATTGACGTATGCCATGCGAGATCAGACCGGAACATTCAGCCTGCCGAAGTGGAGACTTACCCGCTGGCTCACGGATACTGGCCAAGATATCCCTCTCGATCTTCGTCAGGCGCTGATCGCAAGTCTGTTTGGTACTCTGCCGATCTTTATTGGTGGTGTTGTAAACACTGTCCTAGTGGCGGCAGTCGCCGCCGTTAGGCAACCCGACCCAGTGTTCGTTTCGTGGTTTGCTTTCGAGCTTGCTCTTTGCGTGTTACGGACTTACGTCATCACGACCGCATTTCGCGCTGCCGCAAAGGGCAAAGAGACGCCGACCGATCCGTATATTGTACTCGCGGTCCTCTGGGGCTTCGGCGTCGGTTATGGCACATTCATCAGCCTTTTAAGCGGCGACTGGGTCATCGCTACGCTCGCCTGCCTCTCATCCGCCGCCATGATGGGGGGCATCTGCTTTCGCAACTTCGCAGCGCCTCGACTGGCGACCGCAATGATCGTGCTGAGCTTTGGGCCCGCCTGCCTTGGCGCCGTGCTGTCAGGCGAACCCATCATGCTGCTGACGGCACTTCAGATCCCATTCTATCTCTTTGCCATGGGCAAGGCGGTTTATCGGCTCAATGCGATGCTCGTCACCACCATGCGAGCCGAACGTGATAACGACCATAGGGCGCGCCATGACCTGCTCACAGGTCTGTCGAACCGCTCCGGTCTTATGGCAGCCCTCGAGCAGAAGTGGGAGATGGTGCGACAGGGCCAGACTGCACTCCTGTACCTCGACCTGGATGGGTTCAAGGCTATCAACGACAACCATGGCCATACGGCTGGCGACACGCTGCTGAAACTGGTTGGTGAACGCCTCAGCCGTCTGCTGCGGCCCGGAGATCATGCCGCCCGGATTGGCGGGGACGAGTTTGTCGTGCTGGCAGATCGCATCGACCCCACTCAGGCAATGCGGTTTGGCGAACGTCTCATTCAGGAGGTAAGCGCTCCCTATACCGTCGACGGTCATGAGGTTGTCATTGGTACGAGCGTCGGCATTGCGACTGCCCAGAGTGGTGTTTCATCGCCTGATCAACTCTTGAGGCAGGCTGATCTGGCCCTCTATGAGGCCAAATCTCAGGGGCGGCGCACCTGCTGTATCTTCGAACCGAAAATGGAAACCCGGTTACAGGCGCGCCATGCCCTTGAGGCTGACTTGCGCAGAGCGTTTGCGAACGGCGAGTTCGAGCTCTTTTACCAGCCTCAAATCAATTTCGCGGCAAACGAGATCTCCGGCTTTGAGGCCCTTCTGCGGTGGCATCACCCTGAACGGGGGATGATCCCGCCTGCCGAGTTCATTCCCGTAGCGGAAGACATCGGCCTGATCTCGCTTCTGGGAGAATGGGTCCTTGAACAGGCCTGCCACGAAGCGGCTCAATGGCCACGTGAACTCAGAGTCGCGGTAAACCTTTCCCCGCTTCAGTTCAGGAGCGGCACCCTTATGCATTGCGTTCGCAAAGCCTTGGCAACATCAGGCCTCGCTCCCAAACGTCTTGAGCTGGAGATTACTGAATCCTGTCTGCTTCAAGAGAACGAAGAGACATTGTCCATCCTTCATCAGCTCCGCAGATTAGGAATTCGCATTGCCCTGGATGATTTCGGAACCGGTTATTCGTCAGTCAGTTACCTGCGCAATTTTCCAATCGATAGGATTAAGATCGATGAATCGTTCGTGCGCGATATCTGCTCGCGAACAGATGCTTTCGTGATCGTACAGTCGATTACAAGCCTTGGATCTGGCCTCATGATGTCCACCGTTGCCGAGGGCATTGAGACGGAGGAGCAGCTGCTCAAGATTCGCGAGGCCGGATGTACCGAAGGTCAAGGGTATTACTTCGGACGACCGAAGCCGCCTCGCGAGTTGCTCGAATTCCTAAAAGGCGTTGGGACCGAGCCCGCTGGTACTGCAATTGGCGCAGTTCCACTCGGCGCTTGAATTCCGATTGCGGAAGGAGCGAAAGCCTCACGATGGCAGCAGGGTTCACAAATGCCCGGAAGGTATACATCCTCAAACAGGGCGCCCACAGCCGAGACAGTCAACTGACTCCCTAGTTGGACGAGGAAATATGATCGGCTCTGGCTTCCTTTCCGGATTGGGCTTTCACCCTTCAGTGCTGGCTCTTGTCGGAAGGCTGGTCGGCGAGTCGCTTGATCTCAAACGCGGCCCCGGTCAGGAAAATCGAGAGTACGAGAAACATTGTAAGAGTTGAGAGCATACCGCCCTGTATGCTGGGATTCGTCCCGATCAACAGGATGATTAGAAACAACGGAATGCCAAGCGTGATGGCAGCAAGGATGACGATCGAGTTATCGAGCTTCTCAGACATGCGAGCCTTCTGGAGCTGAGACACGGAGGAGTCCGGTCTTGAGATCGTAATATCAGCCGGTCCATTCCGAAGGAGTGGAGCGGACGCTCCCGTGGTATGCTGCTTCATTGCGACAATCCTATGGCTTGGAGCTACAGGATTGTGTAGGCGAACCACGAGCCTGGCAACGAGACGAGCATCGCCGAACCCGGCGCAAAGGGAGTAGCTCCGCCCCAAACCAACGGGAAGCTCCGACCGAAAATACGAAATGCGCTTGATGGATCGATCTGGGTCTTTGAGACAATTATCCCGGGACGATTTGGATCGCATCACCAACCCAAGCCACGGTTTTTCGCAGCCTTCGCCACGGCGTCACCGGCTACACCAAGAAGCCGTCCTGAACGAGAGGCTTCCCGACGGAGGGCACAGGATCCGCTATGGCATCGACGCTCCTTCTCTTGCCCGGTCGGCACTCCGGACAATGTCGGATACAGCATTGATGAGGACACGCGCGGGCGTCTTGGTCTGAAGGTGGCGCGGCGGATCAAGAGCCTCGGGGGATCGGAACGTTAGCATATGCCATGTAGATCCCCACATCTACAATCAAGCAGGTAGCTCTCAATTCGCTTGGTTCATGCTTCCTGTCAGGTTGCGACAGCGACGGCGGCACCCCAATCATCCCGTTCGCGGATTGACGACGCGTAAACCTCATCACCACGTCCTTGTCTTGTACGTTTGTATTTTCGACGAACGATCTGTTTAGGCAACTGAAATGATCATGGTTTCGCCCTGCTCTAACTCCCAAGAACCTTTCAGCTTGAGCTAAACGCGGTTCAAGCCTTTAGCATTCATTTCACTGACCCCTTCCGGCTTGCTCGCCACTGCCTCTAGCGGAGGGGTTAAGTAGTGGCTTTTGTGGTGTACAGATATCTACTAGACAGACATTTTGTTCCAATTAGAGCTGCCGATATTGAACGGACCCCGGGACTGAGCTACAAACCTCCCATGAGCCAGAATAAGACGCGCAAGAAGAGCGTTCCGGCCGCGTCAGTCGAAGCCGATGATGGACCGGCCCCTCTCGGGCGCCGCTCGGATCGTCTCAGACTTCGCGCCGCCTGGATGTATCATGTCGAGGAAATGACGCAGAGCGCCATCGCCGATGCATTGGGGATCGGCCGCGTCACTGTAGTCCGCCTTCTCTCGGACGCGAGAAATCTGCACGAGATCCGCATTTCCCTCAGCCGAGGCATATCTGAACTGACCGCGCTTGAAATGGCCCTTGAACGGGCCTTCGGGATAGGAGAAGCCGTCGTTGCTCCTCTCTCCTCGAAAGAGACCGACCCAACCAGGCCGATTGCCGCCGCGACAGGCCAGTTCATCTCGGATTTTCTCAAGCCGGGCATGAAGGTCGGTGTCGGCTGGGGAAGGACCCTGCTGCAATCGCTCGATTTCATAAGTGACCGCCAGATCCCGGATATCTCTATCGTGTCGCTCCTGGGCGGCATCGTAAAGGCCAAGCAATACAATCCGACCGATTTCGCATGGCAATTCTCCCGGCTTCTTCAAGCGGAATGCTTCCTGCTCCCCGCTCCGGCGCTAGTCGACAGCATCGAAACCAAGCGTACTCTCATCGAGCGGTGCGGGCTCTCCGAAATCTTCGAGGTGGGCCGTTCGCTTGATGCCGTCCTGCTCAGCGTCGGCGGCATGACACCCGACGCAACTGCATACCGGTTCGGCTATTTTTCGGAAGCGGACAGGCTGTCCTTGATCAAGGATGGTGCTGTTGGCGACCTGTTGTATTATTTTTATGGGATCAATGGCCGGTTGGTGGAGCACCCGGTCAATGATCGCGTCATGGCGATCCCCGTCGATAGCCTTGCCTCGGCGCCGAACCGGGTTCTCACATCAGGCGGCCCCAGCAAGGTCGATGCAATCATCGGCGCCATTCGCCTGGTGAAGCCGACGGTCTTCATCACCGATGAGGTCACAGCTTCCTCGATACTCGAAGCAGTTGGCGTGCCCTCGCCTCAGCCCTCCCTCTAGGTTTTATGGACACCATGGTTTGTCCGGAACTCGTGATATTCGACTGCGACGGCGTGCTGGTCGACAGTGAGCTTCTCGCCAGCAGAGCCATGTGCGCCGTCCTCCAACAGCGAGGGATCGCGGCTACACCGGAGATGGTCGCTGAATGCATAGGCATGAAGCGCGATGACATCCTTGCACGCATAGCACTGAAGACCGGCACGTCCATCAGCCCTGGCACGGCGGAGGATATCTGGCCCGCGACCCGCGATCTGTTTTGCGAAGAACTCGACGCAACGCCGGGCATCGCTCCTTTCCTGGACAGCCTTCCCTACCGGCGCTGCGTCGCTTCTTCATCAGACAAGGTTCGTATCCGCCTCAGTTTGGAAGTGACCGGTCTCTTACGCTTTTTCGGCAATGACCTCTTCAGCTCACACGAGGTGCCCCGCGGGAAGCCGGCACCAGACCTGTTTGAGCATGCCGCGAGGCACATGGGAGTGGATCCCAAGCACTGTGTCGTTGTTGAGGATTCTCCCTTCGGTATCCAGGGTGCCCGCGCAGCCGGCATGACGGCGATCGGCTATATCGGCGGCAGCCATGTGCGGGACGCTCACGCGGAGGTACTCCTGCAGGCCGGTGCCCATTATGTCGAGGCGGATTGGAACGCGATCGGCAGACATATCGGATTGTGACAGGAGCCGTGGCGGCGGGAGCCCATGCGACAGCCAGATCCTACCACACTGCGGGTTCGAGCACGCCAGTGCCGCCCCTGGTCTAGGAATTCACCGAGGTCCCGCCATTCCTTTCCCCGACAGAAAATGCAAAAGCGCTAAAGTTCGACAATCCTTTTCTTGGTGCGGGCGATGGATGCCGGGCTCATACTCAGCTCCGTCACGCCCATACGGATGAACATGGGAATGAGATCCTCCCGAGCCGCCGCCTCGCCGCAGATGCCGACCCAGATGCCAGCCCTTTTGGCAGCCTGACAGATCAGGTCCATGGCTTTCAGGACGGCGGGATGTTCCGCCCGGTTGAGATTCACGAGGCGCGGATTGAGGCGATCGGCCGCCATGATGTACTGTGTGAGATCGTTCGTCCCGATGGAAAAGAAGTCTGCTTCGGCCGCCAGTTCATCCGCTCCCAGAGCAGCGGCGGGCGTTTCCATCATAATGCCGAGCTCGATCTCGCCGAAGGGAACGCCACGACTGCGAAGCTCCGCCCGACACTCCTCCAGAAGTGACTTCACCCCCCGCAACTCCGAGACATCGGAGATCATCGGCACCATGACCTTGACATTTCCGACAGTAGAGGCCCGCAGGAGCGCCTTGAGCTGCGGACGGAAGATCTCCGGCTGGTCGAGGCACATGCGGACTCCTCGCCAGCCCAGAAAAGGATTCTCCTCTTCGGGGAATTCAATGCCTGCAACGGGTTTGTCGCCGCCGACATCGAGCGTGCGTACGATCACCGGACGCGGGGCGAAAGCGCGTGCGAGCTCAGTATAGATTGCGGCCTGCTCGTCTTCCGTCGGCAGAACCTTGCGCTCCATGAAGAGCAGCTCAGTTCGAAACAGACCTACTCCCATGGCGCCGGCCTTCAGCGCCGCATCGATCTCGCTGAGGGAGCCCAGATTGGCAGCAACCTCGATCAGCCTCCCATCTCTCGTGCGAGGTTCCACATGTGCATAGAATGCGAGCTGCGCACGCTCCTCGGCTTCCTCACGGACGCGTTCGCGATAGATCGCAGCCACATGTTCGGGAGGATCCAGAACGACTTCGCCAGTACGACCATCGATAGCTGCCGTCTTCGCCGCACGGAGCTCCTCTGTCGACCCTGAATATCCGAGCACCGCCGGAAGTCCATGGGTCCTCGCCATGATGGCGACATGCGAAGTCGAGGATCCTTTCGTGCAGAGGATCCCTGCGATGCGCTCGATCGGCGCTTTCGCGAAATCCCAGGCGCTGATCTCCTCCGCCGCGACGATAGCGCCCTCCTGAACGTCAGCCAGGGTGGCTTCCTTGCGCCCTAATAACGTGAGAGCCACGTTCCTCGTGACACTCCTGATGTCCTCTCCGCGCGCTTGGATATAAGCATCGCTCATGGCTTCGAAGCTGCGGGCCAGATCTTCGCCGGCGGCGATCACCGCATGGACGGCGTCGTCGCCGTTCCTAATCCTGCCCTTCACCTGCTCCACGAGTTCGACATCGTGCGCGACATCGACCAGGGCATCGATGATTTGCACATCGTCGGGTTTGAGGCCCGCCCGCTCGCGTCCCTCCAGGAGCGACGCAACCGTTCTCGCTATGGCCGTCTCATAGCGAAGAACCTCCTCTTCGATATCCTGAGGAGGGAGCTGCCGTCGCTCGACAACCAAGTTCTCACGAAAGAAATGATGGACCGGACCGAGGGCGACCCCTTCGCTAGCAGGAATTCCCTGCGGCTTTTGCGGCACAACAGGCTGCTGCAACTTGGACGTCGACGAGGGCGCCCCGGATGGCTGAGCCATATCCGACGTGCCGACATCGAGACCGGCCTCCGGTGTTTCCAGGAAGCGGGCGAGCGCATCCATGGCTATAGCGGCATCATCTCCCTCAGCGCGTAGAACGAGCTCATCGTTCTCCTTCACGCCCAACAGCATGAGCTTCACCGAACTCTTTGCGCTGACTCCCTGTTCACCTCGCATAAGCTCGATGTCGGATTGGAAGCTCTTTGCAAGCTTGACGAATTGGGTGGCAGGACGCGCGTGCAGTCCATCACGGACCCGAACGCAAACTGTTCGCTCGACTTGCATTGCTTGCCTCCAATAGGAATGGGCGGCGGTCGCACCGCCGCCCAATGAGATCAATGAGCAGTGGCTCGCTTTAAGCGGCAGCTTCTATCGTGATCTCAGCACCCGAAACGAGGGCGCCGAGCAGAGCGTCCGGTTCGACCCTGGAGGCGCACAGCTCTCCAGGACGTCCGGAAGTGTCGGCCCCATCGAAATTGATGACGACGTGACCGATATCCGCAACTTTTTTCCATGCTAGCTCACCAACAGCCGTCAGCACTGCCGAGACGTCACCGATGCGAAGCCGGTCTCCGGTCGACGGCGCCTCTACCGTTGGCCCGACCTGGACCTTGTGCAGCACCGAAACCTCAGCCAATTCCGGCGGCGCACCCGTTGCATAGAGGATCAGGATACCGCCTTGGATCAGTTCAGGAACTTCGGAGCCGACATCAGTGATCTTGGTCTGGTAGTAAACTGTCATGGATTCCTTCTTGGGATTTAGAGGAAGAAGCTCGCCCCATAGGCGATCAGGACCGCGATAGGCCCCGTGATCTGCCGGCTGAGCAGAACGGCCGGAACACCGATCTCGATCGTCTTGGGCTTCGCCTCACCAAGAGCCAGACCGACAGGGACGAAGTCGCAGCCAACCTGGGCATTGTAGGCGAACAATGCCGGGAGCGCCATTGCGGGAGCAATGGTGCCATTGGCGATCTGTGGGCCTATGATCGCCACACCGATTACCTGTGCGATGACGGCTCCTGGTCCGAGCACGGGTGACAGGAACGGCAAGCCGCAGATGGCAGCGAGAACGACAAGACCGATGATGTTGTTGGCCAGGGGCCCCATCGGACGAGCCAGCAAGTCGCCGATGCCGGTATACAGGATGATGCCGATCAGCATGGTCACGAAGGCCATGAACGGCAGCACGTTGCGAATGACTTGGTCGATCGTTCGCCGTCCGGCATTGAAGAAAATCGCCACCGCCCGCCCCATGACCCGACCGATGCTGGTCACCATGCCGATGAAGCCACCTGTGGCTGCGGGCTCCGGCATTTCCTTGCGGGCGTCGGATGCGGCCGCTCCGACGGATGGCGACAGCTCGGCAGAGCCGGCCACAGCCGGAACCGGATCGTCCGTCTCGTCAGCATAGGACAGATTGCTCTCCTTCACGCCCGACACGTAGATATCCTCGGTGATGAACTGGGCGAGCGGCCCCGATTGTCCCACGGGCGTCAGATTCACTGTCGGAATGCGCTTGCGCGGATAGACGCCGCACCGGGCAGTCCCGCCGCAATCGATGACGACAGCCGCAATCTCGCCCTCGACAGGCGGAGCACGGAAGCCGTCGACGACCGTTGCACCCGTCATGTCCGCAAGCTTCTGAGCCAGCGGGGGGATCCCACCTCCAGTGACCGCGACGATCTTGTCTTTCTGCGCCGTCGGCTTAATGACCAGAGGACCTCCCCAGCCACTGCCCCCATGCTCGACGCGTACAGCTCTGAAAGTTCTGTCCATGGCACTCTCCCTGGTCCGCTCAGAGCTTCACGCCTTCGCGGCGAGCCATGATTTGAGTGATCTTTTCCGTCACGATGCCCCTGATCAGGATCACGACGACACCAACGATGAAGTACCAGACGGCGAGATTGACATGCCAGCCGTCGGGGAGCTTGCCTGCGGATTCGAGCTGCTGCAGAGCCACCAGGACACCCCCCCAAACGAAGTATTCACCCGCATTGGCATGGGGGAAGAGGCCTGTAATGGGATGACAGAAGGACACTGCCGAGTCGTAGAAAGCCGGCTTGTGCTTCTCATCAAGGAACGTTCCGAAGGTATAGGCCATCGGATTGGTGAGGAAGAACATCGCCATGACGGGCAGAATCGTGTAGCGGGTCAGCGCAATTCGCCCAGCTGCGCGGGCTAGGCCATGCACCCGCTGCTCGCCTACGATTTCGGTAACGGCATAGAATGCCGTCATCAGAACGATCAGAGTCGGAATGATCCCGGTGACGAAGCCCGTAAAGACCTGGCCACCCTGCTGGAACACGCCGATGAAATGACGGCCTATGGTGGAGAGCCACCCGAGTTGCTCTTCCTGGGCGACATTCTTCACGCGGTCCGCGAAATCGGCCGCTGTGCCCGGCGCGGTGGGAGCCGCGTTCTGGGCCAGGATGATCAGATCGCCGGATGACGGGCCTGCGTTTGCTGCGCTGTCCGCCGCAGCCAGGCCCAGGCCGTGGACGGCATGGCTTGCACTGAGCGATGCGTAGTGAAGACTATCACTGACGACATCGATGTGCTGAGCCATCGTGCTGAAGATCGTCATGCTTCCTCCCTCTGACAAAGGGCCAGTTCAGCCCTTCATTCCTCTTATTGATATGCCGTGCCTACGCCGGCTGTCCCTGCAACGCAGCCGTCGCCTCTCCTTTCCGGAGCTTTGCTTTTTCGATCTGCTGGATAGCCTGTTCCAGTGCCTGCCGACGACCGCGCTGGGTGGCGAAAGCCTCATTCTCGAGAAGGCTGCCGACATCGCGGCCCTGGAACTGGTCGAGCCGGCTGAATTTGGCAAAAACGCTTCGTCCTTCCATGACGAGGAGATCTCGCACCGTATCATCCGGCCCCACGACCAGGATGAGGATCACACCTCGTCCGAGGCTGGAGCGGGCGTTGCCAACTCCCATGTACCCGTCGGTCCATCGCTCATGGATCGAGCCCATGACCTCTCGGTAGTGCCGCATCTGGAGCCAAGTTCCGATTGCTTGAAGGAGCCATACGGCACCAAGCAGCAACAATCCGATCTGCCAAAGCGGCATTGCCTTCCCCCAGCTTGAACATGCAAGTGAAGTACGCGTTCCCTATGCATCATCGACCTGCAAGGTCATGTTTGTCCACTACATGAAGATGAGAACATTTGGATGTTTTTGTGTCAACAAGTACATAATGCAGACAATCAATGCTTATGAAGAGCTTGGCCACATAGGTTTAAGCACGGGCGACCTCTCGTCAGGGAGTGTAATTGTAGGCATGCTCTCAAACAGGAAATACGTCTGTCCCGGAGGTATGGCATCAAGATCAGACCTCGGATCTAGTGCATAACTGGAGTGGAAGCAGCCCCGGAGAGAACTAGGACATATACGAACCAACGCGAAACTGGATTGCTTTCGGCCATGTACATATTGTTTGACCAGCGTACAAAAGTTCTCTATCTGAAGACAGTTATTGGCGCAGGAAGAGGTAGGTATGATGTCACGGGTGACACAGCTAGGGTTAGCGGCTGAGCTTGCGGCACGGATGGAGAAATTCGGGCCTATCACGGTCGGCCTGGCGGGCGCAGGTCAAATGGGCACGGACATCGTGGTCGAGATCGCCCTCATGCCCGGCGTGCGCATCGGCGCCATCTCCGAGGTCCGGCCGCAGGCCGCCCGTGACGCGGCCCTCCTGGCGGGCCATGCCCCCGATGACGTGGTCAATGCCTCCAGCGCCGCTGATATCGATCGGGCCATCGAGGCTTCCAAGATCGCCATCACCGACGACATCAATGCCTTGTGCGCAGCCGGCCGCATCGACGTGGTCATCGATGCGACAGGCAACCCCAACATCGGCACGCTCTTCGCGCTCGAGGCGATGAAGAACGGCAAGCACGTGGTGATGCTCAACGTGGAGGCCGACATTACGGTCGGGCGCTTCTTGAAGGAGGAGGCGCGCAAGGCCGGAGTCGTCTACACGGGCGCAGCCGGCGACGAGCCCGCCTGCACGCTCGAGATCATCAGCTTTGCCCAGAGCCTGGGCTTCGAAATCGTGGCCGCAGGCAAAGGCAAGAACAACCCGCTCAAGTTCGATGCCGTGCCGGCCGATTATGAAGAGGAAGCCCGCACCCGCAACATGAATGCCCGCATGTTGGTCGAGTTCGTCGACGGCACCAAGACAATGGTCGAGATGGTGGCCGTGGCCAATGCCACTGGCTTGGTTCCTGACGTACCCGGCATGCACGGCCCGAAAGCGACTCGCGAAGAGCTGGCTCAGGTGCTGTGCACCAAGGAGGATGGAGGCATCCTCAGCCGCTCGGGCGTGGTCGACTACTCCATCGGCAAAGGAGTTGCTCCTGGCGTGTTCTGCATCGTCAAGCCGCGCCACCCTCGAGTGCTTGAGCGTATGATCGACCTGAAGGTCGGCCCGGGTCCCTGCTTCTCGATCCTCCGCCCCTACCACCTGACCAGCCTGGAGACGCCCCTCTCCGCCGCCCGCGCCGTAGCTTTCGGCAAGCCGGACATGCAGCCTCTCGACCATCCGGTCGCGGAATGCGTCTCCGTGGCCAAGCGCGACCTTCAGCCTGGCGAGATTCTGGGCAAGATCGGCGAGACCGACTACCGGGGCTTTGCCATGATCTGGAGCGAGGCGCGCAGCAGCCGCGCGTTGCCCTTAGGCCTGTCGGAGCGCGCCAAAGTTCTGAAGCCCATCAAGGCGGGCGAGCGGCTCACCTATGAGAACTGCCAGCCTGACGAATCCTTCGTCGTCACGCAGATCCGTCGCCGCCTCGACGAGGCGGATGCACGCTTCGTCTCAGCCGCCTAAGCTCGAATGGGCGGCCCCGTGCCGCCCTTACCCCAACCGACACGAGAACGGCCATGGCTCAATCTACGACCGATACGACGGCGGCTTCGGCACGTGCCGCCAACCTGCCGGACATCTACCGGCGCCTGTCCACCGACGATCTGCGGGAGGCGCTCCGCAAAATGCACCTCATCCGCCGGTTCGAGGAAAGTGCCGAAGAATCGTACATGCGCGGCCTGATCCATGGCACGATGCACCTGTCTATCGGCCAGGAAGCGAGCGCTGTCGGCATTTGTGCCCCCCTCACCGATGCCGACTACATCACCTCCACCCATCGCGGCCACGGGCACTGCATCGGCAAGGGCGCCGAGGTGAAGAAGATGCTGGCAGAGTTCTTCGGCAAGGAAGACGGTTATTGCCGCGGGCGCGGCGGTTCCATGCACATTGCCGATGTCAGCAAGGGCAATCTCGGCGCGAACGGCATCGTGGGCGGAGGCATCCCGATTGCCGTAGGCGCTGCGCTATCCATCAAGAAGCAGGGTAAGAACTCCGTCGTCGTGTCATTCTTCGGCGATGGCGCCAACAATGAGGGCGCTTTCCATGAGGCCCTCAACATGGCCTCGGTCTGGAAGCTGCCGGTGATCTTCGTGTGCGAGAACAACGGTTACGGCATGTCCACGTCGACGAAACGCTCGACCGCGGTGCCCAACATCGCCGACCGCGCCAGCGCCTACGCGATGCCGGGCGTCATTGTCGATGGCAACAATTTCGGTGCCGTCGCCGCGGCATCCTTCGAAGCCTGTGACCGCGCTCGCCGTGGCGAGGGACCGACCCTGATCGAGAGCAAAACATACCGCATCCGCGGCCATTCACGCTCGGATCGCAATCGCTACCGCACGAAGGAAGAGATAGAGGCCTGGCAGGCGCGCGACCCCATCGGGATCTTCGAGAAGGAGCTCACGGAGATGGGCCTGATCACACCTGAGGAAATCAGCAAGGTCCGTGCCGAGGTGGAGACGGAAATCGCCGAGGGCCTCGAATTTGCGAAAGCCAGCCCCGCGCCTTCGCCCGATGACGTTACCCGCTATGTCTACACGGATTGAGCCTGCCATGGATGCGAATGTGCGCGAACTCAGCTATGCCCAAGCGATCCAGGAGGCGATGGCCATCGCCATGGAGACCGACGAGCGCGTCTTCCTGATGGGCGAGGACATCGGCGTTTATGGCGGCGCCTTCCAGGTGACCGGCGATCTGGTGCATCGCTTCGGCGAGGACCGGGTCATGGACACTCCCATTTCCGAGCTTGGAGGCGCAGGTGTTGCGGTCGGCGCGGCCGTGACAGGCATGCGACCGATCTTCGAGTTCCAGTTTTCGGACTTCGCGACGCTCGCCATGGAGCAGATCGTGAACCAGGCAGCCAAGATGCGCTACATGCTCGGCGGCAACGTCTCGGTCCCTCTCGTCATGCGTTTCCCCGCAGGCTCGGGCACCGGAGCAGCGGCCCAGCACAGCCAGAGCCTCGAGGCCTGGCTCGCGCACGTTCCAGGACTGAAGGTGCTTCAACCCTCGACGCCGCATGACGCTAAGGGGATGCTGCTCGCCGCTGTGGCAGATCCTGATCCCGTCATGATCTTCGAGCACAAGCTGCTCTACAAGATGAAAGGCCCTGTCCCGGAGGGCTATTACACGGTGCCGATCGGCAAGTCGGAAACACGCCGTCATGGCCGCGACCTCACCATCGTGGCCAATTCGATCATGGTACACAAGTCTCTCGACGCAGCCGCTCAGCTCGCGGAAGAAGGCATTGATGTCGAAGTGATCGATCTGCGCTCGCTGCGTCCCATGGACATTCCGGCCATCATCGACAGCGTGAAGAAGACGTCTCGTCTTCTCTGCGTTTACGAAGGCGTGAAGACCTTGGGTATCGGTGCGGAGATCAGCGCCGCCATCGTCGAGAGCGAGGCCTTCGACTATCTCGACGCACCCGTGATGCGCCTAGGAGGCGCCGAGTCCCCCCTTCCCTATAATCCGGAGCTCGAGAAGGCCGCAGTGCCCCAGGTTCCCGACATCGTTGCTGCGGCGCGCAAGCTCGTTCGCAAGGAGGCCTGAAATGCCGACTGAGGTGATCCTGCCGCGTGTCGACATGGATATGGCGACAGGCAAAGTCTCACGCTGGTTCGTCGAGGAAAACGCCAAGGTCCACAAGGGCCAGGTGATCTTCGAAATCGAGACCGACAAGGCGGCTATGGAGATCGAGGCTCCAGTCTCCGGCATCATCCGGGACGTGGCCGGCGAGCAAGGCAAGGAAGTGCCGGTAGGCAGCGTGGTCGCCATGATCTATGGCGAGGATGAACCCTATGCAGGCCCGATCCAGACTGCGCCGGATGCTCCCATCGACATTCCGACCGCCGCTGACGCGCCCGCCGTGTCTGCCTCTCCCGTTCCGACATCGCCAACGCCCGCACTCCCTGACGCAAAGGAGCCCGCTGAGTCCCATGGCATCCGCGCCACGCCCTTGGCCCGTCGCCTCGCCCGCGAGCACGGAATCGAGCTGAGCCAATTGCGAGGGTCCGGCCCTCGCGGACGCATCCAGCATAGCGATGTCCTGGAGCATGTCGGCGCCAGAGGCTCGAGCGCCGGAACGGCTGCACGCCATGACCCGTCCGTCTCAGGCCGCTCGTGCCGGGTCGCGGCAGATCAGAAGGTTGCCTCCCCGAGCCGCGAGGCTGCTGCTCTTTACCGTGTCTGGCTCCGCCAGGGTACGGGCACGCCGCTCGTGCTGATCCATGGCTTCGGCTCAGACCTGAACAGCTGGCGTCCCAGTCTTTCCTCCATGCCTCCCGACCGGCCGATCCTCGGGATCGACCTGCCCGGCCATGGCCGCTCTCCCTTCTCCGGCGAGAGCACGCTCGACGATCTCGCCGCCGCCGTTCTGGACACCCTTCTGGATGAAGGGGTCGAGAGCCTGCATCTCATCGGCCATTCCCTCGGCGCGGCGGTCGCGGCCACAGTCGCGGCTCAAGCACAGCTGGACACCCGCTCGCTGATGCTGCTGTCGCCGGCCGGCCTCGGACCCGACATGAACGGAGCATTCATCTCAGGCTTCCTGCGCGCCACGAGCGAGGCGAGCCTGGCACCGTGGGTGCGGGAGCTCTCCTTCGACGAGCGCAGCCTGGGCGCATCCTTCGTCAGCGCCACTCTTCGGGCGCGCAATGGGAATTTGACGCAAGCGCAAGAGCAGCTTGCGGCCAATCTCTTCCCGGACGGCACCCAATCCTTCAGCATCCGTCATCTGCTTGAAAATTTCGATTGGCCCGTAAAGGTCATCTTCGGCACGGAGGATCGGATCATCCCATCCCGCCACGCAGCAGGTCTTCCGGGTACGGTCGCCGTTCATATGCTGCCGAAAACGGGTCATATGCCGCAGTTCGAGCAGCGGCACATCCTGGGCCGGCTTGCGGCGGAACTGGCGCGTCTCGGCTGAGACACTCCACAAGCTGAAACAGTCGCTCCAAACAGCAATGCCCGGCTCATGGCCGGGCATTGTCGTTTAAGTGCGAAATCAGGCCTCGGGGTTCACTCAAGGACGCCGGCCCATGGACAACGACAGGTCGTCGCGCCGATCCTGGGCATTCTGCTGCCTGAGCCGGGACTCGGCCAGGTCTCCCTGGGCCTCGAGCAGAGGATACGCCGTAGCCGTGAGGTGGCCGTGGATGCGCTTCAGGTCGCGGATGATGTCGATATGGATGGAGCTGGTCTCGATCGATTCCGGCCTTCCGTCCTTCAGACGGACGAAATGGCTCTCGGTCGCATTGCGCTCAGCCGCCCGCATGGCACTCTTGTCGGAGAAGAGCCGGCGTGCCAAGCCGACATCGCGGGTGGCGAACACATTCGCGGCGAGGCGCATCGTCTCCGTGACCCGTGCATGAAAGGCGCGGATCTCTTCAAGCCCTTCGGGGGAGAAGGAGAGCTGGCGCCTCACTTTCTTGGCTGCAAGCTCGACGAGGTTCTTGTCGATGATGTCGCCGATATGTTCCAGGTTGGTGGTGAAGGTCAGGATCTCCAAGAGGCGGCGGCTTTCCTCTTCCGTCATGGGCGCCTTGGATGCTTCCACGAGGTAGAGCTTGATGGCTTCGTGCAGCCGGTCGACGGTATCATCCGCTTTCTCGATATCCTTGACCAGCTTCTGGTCGTTGCCCTGGATGGCGGTGATCACGTCCTGCAGCATCGTCGCGACGAGGTCCCCCATGCGCAGAGACTCGCGCAAGGCGCAGGCAAGCGCCTCCGAGGGTGTGTCGAGCACGCTCTTTTCCAGATGGCGTGGCTTGCCTTCGTCCACGGTGCCTTCGGGTTCGTTGCCCCACCGTTGCAGGAAGCCGGCAAGGATACCGACGCAAGGGAGTCCGACCAGGGCGACCACAAGATTGAAGGCCGTGTGGAACAGGACCACGTTCCGCGCCGGATCTTCAACGAAGGACGCCATCCATTCTGCGGCGTAGCCGGTGAAGGGCACGGCGGCGAGACCGATGACCCCGCGCATGAGAAGGTTACCCAGCGGAACCCGCCGCGCGGCCGGCGGCGAGCCGGCCAGCGCCACCCAGGGCGCGAAGGCGCCACCGACATTAGCTCCCAGCACGAGGATGAGCGCCACCGGCACCGGGATGACCCCGCTTCCCGCCAGAGACATCACGAAAAGAACGATGGCGAGGCTGGAATGCGCCGCCCAGGTGAGCAGCGCAGCAATGCCAAGCGCGATGAGCGGCTCTCCGCCCACGGCCCCCAGCACGACGCGCATGGTGGGCGCCTCGCGCAGCGCGGCGGCGGCGACGTTCAGTTCCTGCAGGGCCAGAAGGAGAAACCCGAGCCCGATGATCGCGCGGGCAGCGCCCGCTGCGCTCTCGCGGCTGCTGTACAGCACGTATCCGCCCGCGACGAGGACAGCCCAGAGCCATTTGATGTCGAAGGCCAGGAGCTGCGCCGCCACAGTGGAACCGACATCGGCGCCCAGCATCACGGCCAGGGCCGCCGACAGGCCGATGATCCCTCGTCCGGCAAAGGAACCGATGATGAGCGCCATGGCGGTGCTCGACTGGAGGAGGGTCGTTGCCATCAGGCCACTTGCGAAGGCCGCAACGCGGTTCTGGGATGATACCGCGACCAGCCTCCGCAACTCGGCCCCAAGAGCCTGCGTCACACCTGTGCGCACCATGCGCACGCCCCACAGGAGCAGGGCGACGCTGCCGATCATCTGGATGAGTGTCCGGGTTGCGTCCATGATGCGGGCCCGATTTGCTTTGCCGACTTAATGAACCTGATTGAGGGCGAATGCGCGCTCAATGCAAGCCCTTTGAGGCGATGGAGAACAGAATATCACAAACGCAGCTCCAAGAGAGAGGCGTCGCTCCCGGTGAGGGGCACGAAAGCCGCTCTTCTTGGATCCTGGCCGACCCCGGGACGGAATTCTTGCAGCCTAAACCGTCTCGCCTACGGATGACCCTAGGGAAACCGCCGCGAGCAGATCGGCCTCGAGCGGCGCCTCGCCGAACCAGACGAGGCGATTGATGGTGACGTAACCGCTGTCGATGGCTTCGTTCTCGTCCCCTGGGGCCGTGCTATGGGGCCGCCCCCGGGGAACGACGATGACCGAGGTATCGCCCTCGGAGGAGATGACCTCCGCCGCATTCCCGATCTTGTCGCGGCCGATCTTCGGTTGCCGGATCGGCGCCGGCAAATCCATCGGCAGGTTGATGCTCAAGAAGTGCCCCTCAACCGCCCAGGCTTCACGGTTCTGCCAAAGGCCCCGGATGAGGTCTGACAACCAGGGCACGTCCCGATCGGTGATCCTGGGGTTCTTCACCCGAGAGAACCCGATGGCCGGAATGCCCCAGAAGGTCGCCTCGCGAGCGATGCCAAGCGTCCCCGAATAGGCCAAATCCTCCGCAACGTTGCGGCCGTCGTTCACACCGGACAGCACGAGGTCGGGGCGCTTGCCTTCGTTGAAGAGCCACGTCATGGCCGTTACCACGCAATCGGCAGGTGTGCCGGAGCACGAGTAGCGGCGATCTGACAGGCGCTTCATCGTCAGTGGACGTGCAATCGTCAGAGATGAACTGCCGGCGGTGCGTTTTCCGTCGGGAGCGACGATCCACACATCGCTGGAGAGCGTGCGCGCGACCTCTGTGAGAAAGGCAAGACCGGGCGCTTCCACGCCATCATCGTTGCAGACCAGGATTCTCATGCGATCTTTCCTTCAAGAAGTGTGAGGCTCTGGCCCGTGCGGACATCGGTGCGCAGCGAGGTGATGCAATGGCCGAGCTCTTCGAGCGCGGACAGCGTGCACGAATGACCGAGAGTCTGGGGCATGCCGGCTCCACGCCAGATGTCCATGTTTCCTGACAGGGTCGGATGCGTCGGCATGCGGATCCAGGCCGCGCGCCCGCTGCGGTAGAGCAGGTCGCCGGGGGAAGAAGCCGGCAGGTGCCCAGTCAACAGCACCGGATAGTCGCATTCATCGGCACGGGGGATCAGGGTTGCGGAAGGACCGGCCGTTCCCATGCCGTCGTCGGCCAGCAACGGACAATCGGGCAAGGGATCACCATCCCGCCAGTCAATTGCCGACGACAGCTGCTGCTTCAGCCGCTCGACAGACTTGGGATTAAGGGCTTCCGTCGCGGCTATCTGGACCGCCAGGGCTTGGCGCATGCTGGCATGGATCGCGAAGCGCTTCGGCATGATCGCCAGCAATTCCAGCGACCGGCCGAACAAGGGCGTCGGCAACAGGCAGCCCCTATGGTGCTGGGCAACCCACGTGGCGATCTCGTCAGCTCTTGCGGCGCCCGAGACAGGGTCTGCGCCATAGGAAGCATCGAGGATCAGCAGGTCGCACGACGGCAGCGGATCCATCACGAACACCTTGCTGTCGGGCAAGACGTCGGCGGAATAGACGATGGTCTCCTCCTTGTTCCCGACGGCGAACCAGACACCGCCGACCACATGCCCGGAGCGTCCGGTGCGAATGGTCAGGTCACCGACTTCAAGCGTATCGCCGGGTTTGAACAGCTCGACCTGGTCGCAGGGAAAAGGAAATTGTTCGAGCTGCGCCGGATCGGCGTAATGCGCAAGGGTTGCGGGCGCTTCTTCGCGGGTCTCCTCGGTCATGAAGATTGGGCCGCGATAGCCCTCGGCCAGAAGCCAGGACAGCGCGCCGACATGATCCTCGTGCGCATGAGACAGGAAGAGAGCCTGGACCGTCTCAAGCTCCCTCCCGATCGCCGGATAGTACTCTCGTCCCGAAGCCCCCACCTTGATACCGGCGTCGAGCAGGATATGGCTGGCGCGTGAGCGGATCGCGACGCTTGTGCGTCCCTTCTCGCCGAAGCCACCATGGAGATCGACCTGCATCATGCGGCGTTCCTTGCCTCTGGAATCAGCCAGCCGGTCCGAATGCGTACGCGCGCTTCAACCCCTGCCTCGAGCGTCACGGGATCGGCCTGCTCTAGATGCAGATTCAGGTCAGGGCGTTCGACCGGCGATAGCTCGACCCGGGCGCGCCCGCCCTGATAGACGACACGCTTAATGGCAACCCGGATGCCGTCCTCGTTGGACCCCACGGTCTCGAGCTCTGGCGAACGGCAGCACAGTTTCGCATCGGCACGCGGACGCTCGTCGGGACGGCAGCGCACCACCACTTCGTGGCCCAGTACGCGAATCCGGCAATGCCCGGCTTCCGCTGGCGTCAGCACATCCGCCGGCAGGATGATGCCTTGCGAAATGAAGGACGCAACCATCTCGTTGGCCGGCTCGCGATAGAGTTCGCGTGGAGGCGCGAGCTGCGCAAGGCGCCCCTTGTCCATCACGGCGATCCGGTCCGCGAGGGCCATGGCTTCAGCTTGGTCGTGAGTGATGTAGACGATGGTCGTCCCGGTCCGCTTGTGAAAATCAGCGAATTCGTCCTCCATCGCTGCGCGCAGATGAACGTCCAGGTTGGCCAGCGGCTCATCGAAGAGAACGAGGGACGGCGCGGAGACGAGGCACCGGGCCAATGCCACGCGCTGGCGCTGGCCGCCGGAGAGATTGGCCGGACGCCTGTCGCCGAAGCCGGTAAGATTGACGAGCGAAAGTGCTTCGGCAATGCGGCGGTCGCGTTCGGCACGGGAAACCTTTGCAACCTTCAGGCTGTAGCCCACGTTCTCGGCGACGGTCATATGTGGCCAGAGCGCATAGTTCTGGAACACGATGCCGACGCGGCGCTTTTCCGGCGGGAGATTGTGATCGGGAGACGACATCGTCTGGCCGCCGATGATGATCCGGCCATCGGTGACCTTCTCGAATCCGGCCACCATACGGAGCAGCGTTGTTTTCCCACAGCCCGAAGGCCCCAGGACCGCCAAGAACTCCCCGTCGGCGACATTGATGGAAACGTCGGACAGCGCGTCGTATGTGCCGAAGCGCTTGCTGACCCGGTCGATTGCTAGTCCCGCCATGGGAGAACTCCGTTCGGCAAATGTCGTGCGAGGAAATTGGAAGCGATCATCAGCAGGAACGTGAGCGTCACGGTCATCATGGAGATCGCCGCCGCGTAGCTCGAGTCGCCTCCCTGTTCGAAGGAGAAGATGACGACGCCGATGGTCTCCGAACCGGAGGACCATAGCAGCGCGGACACCGTGAGTTCGCTGAGCGCCGTCATGAAGATCAGGAGTCCGCCGGCAACTGCCACGGGAGCAACCATTGGGAAGATGATGGTCCGCAACCGCATGATGAACCCGGCGCCTGCAACCTGCGCAGCCTCCTCCAAGGAGCGGTCGATCTGATGGAACCCGCTCACTGTCGGGCGCAAGGCAAGCACCATGAAGCGCGCAAGATAGGCATAGAGGATGATCCAAACCGTGTTGTAGATCTGGAGATTGATCAGCGGGATCGGCTTGAGGAACATCAGCAGGGCGGCAATCGCCAGCACCACGCCGGGAAGCGCATAGGGCAGCTCCACGGTCAGGTTCAGAACCTTGCTCCACCAGGACGATCGCCACGCGATGAAATAGCCGAGCGGCACCGCAATCAGCACCGCGAAGATCGCTGCGGCGACGGACAGAATGGTACTGTTGAAGAACGCATTCTTGGCGGCCGCATGCTCGAACAGCACGAAGGAGTAGTTGGACAGGGTCGCCGTCTTGAACGACAGGGGGATGCCGTAACCGGGTACCAGCGAGGTCAGGAACAGGCCCAAGAGCGGCAGCACGAGAATCGTGCAGATGATGAGCCACATGAGCGCTTCCACGAGCATGCGATAGCGCCCGAGTTCGAAGGGCTCGACCGGCAGCGACGTGGTCGCGATCCGGTAATCGCGCCGTCGGCTGATGATATCCTGTGCGACGATGCCCGCCATGGCGATGACGCCGATCAGAACGGACAGGAAGGCAACCTCTGCAAGAACGGCGGGCCCGCCGCCGGCGAGGCGCTGATAGATCAAGGTCGGCAGCACGAGGTAGTTGGCCGGGATCCCGAGGAAGGCCGGAATGCCGAAGTTCCCGACACAGGAGACGAAGACGAGAGCCGATGCGCCGATGATGGAGGGCGTCATCAATGGCAGCACAACCGTTCTGAGCACGGTCCAGCGGCTTGCCCCCCCAGCCAGACCAGCCTCCACCAGCTCGCGAGGCAGCTTGCGCAACCCTGCGCGGACCATGAGGAACACCAGCGGCCCGTACTGCACACCCAGCAGCAGAATGATGCCCTGCGCGGAATAGAGAGGATTGCGGGTCCCCAGGGGAGGAGCGATGCCGAGCAGCTTCAGGAGCGGGCTCGCCGGACCGAACAGCTGCAGCCACGCGAGGGCCGTCACCTGAGGCGCGATCATCAGGGGAGTCACGAAGCAGAGAACGAAGGCGCTGCGTCCGCGAACGTCTGTCAGCGAAACGAGGATCGCCACGGCGGTCCCGAAGATCACCGCGAGAATGGTGCCTCCGAAACCGACCACGAGAGAGTGCCAGGTCGCGGTCCACGTCGCGGGATTCGACAATCCGGCTTCGACGGCCGCAACCGAAAGGCGCCCGCCTGGTGCAATGATTTCCTGCACCAGGCGAAGCATGGGGAGGATCGACAGGATGACGACGACCGCGACGACAAGCCCCGTCAACACCCATTCAGAGGGAAGGTTTCTTTTCATGGGCACAGACATGGGAATGTCGGACGAGCTCCTCACGCGACTGATCGATCCGGCCATCGAGCAAGCTCCTTAGCCGCCGAAAAGCTTCGAGAACTTGCTTTTATCCTCCTCCGTCCGCTCCAGGACCGCCTTGATGTCGATCGGCATGATCTTGATCTTGGCATCCGCGGGGAGCCAGGACGGACGCCCTGCGCTTTCCTTGGCGGGCAGATAGCCCTGGGAGAGGGCCAGCTTCTGGCCCGCATCGGAGAGGATGAAGTCGATGAACTTCTTCGCAGCGGCAGGGTTCTTGGCCGTGGACAGCATGGCGACCGGCTCGGTTACGGCGGGAACGCCTTCTTCGGGGAAGACGAACTCGATCGGAGATCCCTTGGCTTTGGCATTGAGAGCCATGAAGTCCACAAGAATGCCGTAAGGCTTCTCGCCGCTCGCCACCGACTTCAGCACCGCGCCGTTACCACGGACGGCGATGGTGTCATTGGTTTTGAGCTTCTCGAAATAAGCCCATCCGAGCTCCGGTTTCGCGGCAAAGCCGGACAGCTGATAGGCGGCCGCACCGGAGTAGAGCGGGCTCGGCATGACGAGCATGCCCTTGTAGGCAGAGCCCGTCAGATCCGACCAATGCTGAGGCTTCTCGGCGGCTCCCGTATTATAGGCGATCCCGGTGGTGATAAGCTTGCTACCGAAGTAGGTCTTGTCGACATCATAGCTCTCGGCGGGGAAGCCCGTGGTGTTCGCTTCCTTATAGGCCGCGAGACGTCCGTCCTTCTTCAGGAGCTCCATGCTCACCGCATCGGCAATGAACAGGACATCGGGTTGCGGAGCCCCTGCGGCGAACTCGGCCGCGAGCTTGCTGAGAATATCGCTGGTACCCGAGCGGTAGACTTGAACGTCGATGCCGGGGTTGACCTTGCGGAACTCCTCAATGGTCTTCGATGCATCCGCCTCCGGCTGGGAGGTGTAGAGCATCAGCGTTTCCGCTTGGGCTGCGGACACTGTCAAACCCGCAGCGAAGGCCAAAGGGGCCAGTGCCAGGCGCTTCAAAGAGTGAATCATCGCTTCCTCCTAGTGTTGCACGATAACGATATCGACTCGCCACCCGGCATCATCGATTCGGTATTCTTATTTTTTCCAGTGTCGTGATTGATGACACCACAAAAGCACGATATTGTTCAATTGTTCGGTGTCAAGAACAAATGCTCAAAACATGACGGAATGCTGACCTAACAGCGACAAACCGAAAAAGAGCAGACCCTGGAGGGAGGGAACGATGACCTCGCATAGGCGAAAGAGCGATGGGGCCAGCCCCTTGCTCGCCTCATCCGATCTGGCCGTCAAAATGGCTTGGCTCTATTACGTCGAAGGCTTTACCCAGGAGCAGATCGCGAAGAAGCTGGGCGTTACGCGGGTCAAGGTAATGCGAACCCTCGCAACCTGCATCGCCGACGGGATCGTCACGACCACCATCAACACTCCGACCTCCAGTCAGATCCGCTTAGAGCGCGATCTCGAAAAGCGGTGGGGTCTTGCCACGGCGGTCGTCGTGCCGACCCCGAGCGATGCCGGCAGCCTCGAGAAGGCAATCGGACATGCTGTTGCATCCTATATCGGCGACCAGATGACGGATGGCACAACGCTCGCCATTGGCGGCGGCGCAACCCTTTACGCCAGCCTGGCCTTCCTGCCGCGGCGCCAGCTCAAGGATGCTACCGTCGCAGCACTCGTCGGCAGCCTGCCCCATTCACAATGGATCAACCCTTCGATCGTTGCGGTGAAGGTGGCGGAGGCCCTCGGCGCCGACAGCTACCAAATCACCGCGCCTGTCGTCGTGGATGACTCTGATTTGAGGGACCGCCTGTGGTCGCAGCCGACTCTGGAATTCGCCAGGGCCCGGGCCGAAGCCGCGGACATCGCCCTGCTGACCGTCGGCGATGTTTCACCGGAGGCGACGATTTTCAGGCACGGCATCGTTGCGTCTGACTTCATCGAGCCGTTGAAGAAACAGGGTGCCGTCGCGAACATCCTGTGTTTCTTTGTAACGCCAGACGGATCCCTCGTCGACCATGAGATCAACCGCCGGGTCATGGCGATCGGCCTTGATGCTGTCAGCAGAATCCCGAATGTTGTCCTTGCCGCCGGAGGCAAGAATAAAGTCGAAGCCATCCGCGCGGCCTTGAAGGCGGTCTCAGCTCAGGTCCTGATCACGGACAGCGAGACGGCGACCGCGCTCCTCGACAAAGTTTGAAGCTCCGGTACAGAGCGGAACTCCGCCCGCGTTCAGATCAGGCCCCGCTCCCGGAAAAAATCGTCCAATCCGACGTGCCTCGTGGACTCGAACTCGTCAACAGCCTCGCGAACCCGGCTGCGCTGGAGACTCAGGAAGGCAAAGATCTGCCCCATCTCCGACGAGATCCCGAAGCGCTTCCATCTCTCCGTAATATGGTCCGGCAGCCCCACATCCCGGCAGAAACTCTCGAGATCGGCGTAACCGAGATCCTGCACGATGGTATCGACGTCCGCAGGGGAAAGGCGCGGCTCGATCGCGTGATCGACGAAGCGCTGCGCCACGAGCCTCAGATCGGTCGGGGTCGGCAGCGTATATATCGCCTTTGCGAGCACCTGCCTGAGATCGCTCGAATGAGATGGCTTCACTTGCTCCTCCCTCCCCGGCCTGGATACATGATATCACGTCTCGGCCCGGTCAAATGTGACCTACTCTTTGTCGCAAAACAAGGGAGAAAGCTAGCGGCATAATGGGTTGACGGGGGATGCGACATGAAGCTGGGAACGAGGGCTGAAGCATCGCCACGATCATGGGCTCCAGGCGGTCGCGCAGCCACGAAAACAACGCTATGGCAGCCTGCCGGACCGGGAAACTATCCTGCCCTGCAATGGCACAGAGCGGCTCGAGAATCGACCAGGGCGCCGCCCGAAACCTGTTCGCGTCGGGAAGCGCTCCCGAAGTTGACGGGCCAGGGTTATTTTGAGCTGCCAGATCAGGTGCACCAAACGAAGAAGCCGTTTGTCGGGTTCACGATGCCCATCCTGTTTCAGCCGAGAAAGGCGCTCCACTGGAGGAGCGCATCACCGACTATGCATACCGGCCGATCGAAGACGATACAGGGCAGGTCACCGGCATGTTTATCGAGAGCTATGACAGAACCCGATGGGGACGCGCCAGCACCTCCTCGGTGTAAGTTCTGATCAGGGTGTTCGGGCAGGCGCCTGAGCCGTTAAACTGGTCCATCCCAAGGACAACTTTTGCAGGCACTGTGATCCTTGAGGCGGCAGCGCCATGAAGAAGATGCGCTACACCGAAGAACAGGCCGCCTTATGCTGCGGCAGGCCGTTCCTACGGCCAAGGTTAACCGGCGGTTAACATTCGTGCCTCAGGGTTGAAGTTCAGCGAAGGAACCCTGTCATGCGTACTCTCAAGACCGTCGTTAGCCTTGTTGTGGCCGTCACCGTTCTTGGCCCTTTCGTGACCCTGTCGGCTTATGCAGCCACTATCCTGGCAGCAGCGGTGGTTGCTCCGTAGGAGCCTCTTTCGCTAGCCGAAGTTCTCAGTGAAGTTGCAGGCCCCTGAGGCTCTCCAGGATTCTCTGGTAAGGGGCCCGCCGCTCCCGATATTTTAGCAACAACTGGGCCTTGATATAATTTTTCTGTTCGATCTCAAGGTTACTTTGCTCAAGACTTAGGATCTCCTCACCGTACTGGAAGTCGATGTTCGATAGCGTACGTGATATCCAGAGTATCTTGAGGTCGTGCTCAGTTAGCATTCTCTCAGGTGATGACCTGTTTAAATCGTCTTGTGTCCGGACAACTTTGTCGAATGCCATGACGTCCTGCTGGTGTTCTGATTCTTAACATCAGGTTATCGGCTTGACACCTCAGGCTACAATCAAGGCACGTTGAGATTTCGAGGTAGTTTATAACGCTCTGTGTGGGTAATCCGGGGGCATATTTTTTCAACTGAACCGGGGAGCCTGCTGAAAGGTAGGGCTGCGCTATCACCCTATCCCTAGACAGGTTGAAGTTCCGACAAGCCTGAGCAGTCCAAGCTCTCTATGGCTGCCCGGACTGGCCGGGCGACGCCACGTGGCAAGGTTACTCCATCAGCAATCCTTTTTGCTCATCGACGGATCTCGTTGAATACCATTGCATTATGTATCGATATGGGCTAAATCTATATCTGGACAAAGAGTTGAATCATGCGGCAGCCTCTGGAAAACGCACAATCGGCAACAGCTCAAAGCCTCCCCCGCTTGGAGCAGGCTCGCTTCGAGCCTGCCAACCGCAGGCGTTTGAGTGCGCCCGGCATGCGGACTTTCCTGGCGATTGCCGATCTATGGGGACTGTCCGAGCAGGAACGCCTTCGGATCCTTGGCTACCCGCCGCGCTCTACGTATCACAAATGGGCCAAACAGGCTCGTGAGCACCTGGATTTCACGCTCGACGCCGACGTCCTGACCCGGATTTCGGCCGTGCTCGGCATCTATCAGGCTTTGCGGATCCTCTACCCGACAGAGCAGGACGGGCTCGCGTGGCTCCGTGGACCCCATGGAGCAATGGTGTTCGGCGGCCACCCGCCAATGGACCTTGTGACCGACGGCACCCAGGATAGCCTCCTGACGGTTCGGCGCTTCCTCGATGCGGCTCGTGGCGGTCTCTACATGGAACCGAATGCAGCGGACAAAGACTTCGCGCCATACGACGACACGGAGATTTATTTTTCGTGAGCGATGTGTATTCCGCAGCGCCCCACCCGACCTACCGCCTCATCCCCTCGCAGTTCCCACCGATCGGGCTGTTCGACACGGTTTCTACGGCAGCCGACCTGATGGCCGTTATGGACCTGGTTGGGTGGACCAATGATCGGCTGGTAGCCAGCCGCATTGCCCGCCTTCCGCAACAGGAATGGGTTTATGGCCGATCAAACGCCAGCGTCGTGATGGCGGCCTTCCTGCACGTTGCTCCAGCGGGTATGCGCTTCAATTCATCCGAACTCGGGGCGTGGTATGCGGCAGCGGAGGTCGAAACCGCGGTCCTTGAAGTCGCCCACCACCTTCGACGAGAGGCGGTGGCACGAAACATACCGGAAATGTCGCGGATCTACAGGAGCTATTCAGCGCGATTGGATGGGAGCTACCTGAATATCCGCGGCCAGCAGGCAAAGCGTCCAGATGTCTACGCGTCTGATCGTTATGATGCCTCGCAGCGATTGGGAGAATCGACTCGTGCTTCGGACAGAGCAGGGATCGTCTATGACAGCCTCCGTCGACGAGGCGGCACCAACGTCGTTGCTTATCGCCCGACGAATATCCTTGATGTCGTTCAAGCCGACCATTTCGAGATCCGTGTCCTCGCGGCTGAGCGCCGGATCGTGGTCCGAAAGCTCACGGCTCATCCGCAGGAATAGCGCTGGGCTGAATGCCGCCGAAGAGCATCGTTCAGAAGCCTGGCACCGCATCTCCTCACCGCAAAAGCACGATTTGCCTTGGCTGTGTGGCCCCCTAGATAACGCTCTCCCGGGCCGACACAGCTCGTTGGATGCAAGTCTCGATGCCACGATCGCCTTTATCTCTCGTGCTCTGGGCCGTTCTGCTCCTGGGGGCAGGAAGCAGCGGCTTGCTGGCCTATATCTATTCCGGTGTGTATGACATATCCGCGACCAAACAGCATACGGCATTGGTTTACTGGATCTTGAGCACAGCGCGGTGCCAGTCCGTCCAAGCCCATGCTTCCGGGAGCCCTCCACCTCTGGATCTGACGAGCGCCGATCACATTGCGTCGGGGCTCGCATTGTTTGAGCAACATTGCCGGCAATGCCACGGCGCACCGGGAATCGCACCGGATGCAGCTGGCCTGGGGATGAATCCCTCCCCGCCAAATTTCGCCCAGATGGGTCGGGATCTGGAAGCGTCAGAGCTGTACTGGTCCATCTCGAACGGCATTAAGTTGACCGGGATGCCCGCATGGGAGCACCGCCTGAGTGAACATGAACGCTGGGCCATCGTCGCATTCCTAAAAAGCTCTCCAGCCGTGAGCCCCGCTGAATATCTCGAGCAAAGCAGCCGCCTGACATCAGCGGGCAAGAGAGGGACCGCCGACCAGACCCCTGACGCACCGTGGCAACCGGAGGGAGCGGCACAGCGAGGTCGTGCGGCGATTCAGCAATACGCATGCTCCACCTGTCACGTCATTCCGGGGATCAGAGGCCCTGATGCACAGGTAGGGCCAGCCTTGCGCGGCATCGCCGAGCAGCTCTATCTTGCCGGTGTTCTGTTGAATACGCCGACCCACATGGTCGAATGGCTTCGTCATCCACAAATGGTGAAACCGCTTTCCGCCATGCCCGACCTGGGTGTGACTGAGCACGATGCCCGTGACATCGCCGCTTATCTCTATATGTTGCACTAGGAAAGTTCTGCCGCGCTTTCCGCAACACGGCGCCCCCACGATCACCATGAAGCTGTTGGTTCGGCATGTCACCTACTCCACGGCGATGGGCGGGGTTGCAGGGTCGAGATGGTACCAAGTCAGGATTATGGCGGTCGTGATCAGCAGGCCGAGGAAGTAGATCCAACCCTGCTTGAATATCCGTAGCACTTGAGGAATGCGCATCACGTCTCCGTCGAAGACCTTTTCGGGGACAAACGGCGCTCAAGCGGAAAGGTGCTGCTGCTACTTGGATGCCTGACAGAGTTGTGAAGTCCCGAGGAGCCGAGGGGTAGCCCCATCCGATCAGCACGGCGGACCGACGGAGCGACAGGCCTCAAAGGCAGAGGGAGGTCGCCACGACCGGGAGCAGGGTCCACAAGGTGGCGACAAGGGCGGTGATACCCAGCGTCAGGCTTGCCCTGCGCACGAAAGCCGAGCGCGAAGCCAATCGGGGCGAGCGCAAGGCAAGGAGGCAAGCAACCTGGAGCGCCGCTGCCGCCGCCCAGGCCATCGTCAGGGCGACGCGGCCCGCAGCGAGGTCGAGGCCCGCCTCGGCCCAGCGCTCCGAGCAGACGACGCCCTGGAGCCCATAGACGGCACTGAAGGCGACGAGCCATGCCGTGAGCGGGATCGAGAGGCGGAGGATGTCGGTCATGTCAGCACTCCCGGCACCCAGGCGGCGCCGAGGCCGAGAAGCGCTGCGGCGACGGCGTAGTCGGTCCAGAGCCGCACCACCCGCGCTGCGCCGATGCGCCGGGACGAAAGGTAGCCGCCGGCCGCGCGCAGCGCGAGGAACACCGTCATGAGCCCGGCAAGCGCCGCATGGAAGACGACATAGCCCGCAACGACCCAGAGTGTGGCATCGTAGGCGTGGGCGTCGGGCGTCGTTCCGGTAAGGACCGTGACCCCGGCTCCCCCGAGCGCAGCGAGGCCCGTAAGGCCTGCGAGGAGCCCTAGCCAGGGGCCCGTGCCGCGGCGCAGCGTGCGGTCGGCAAGGCGGATGCCCCCCAGGGCCAGGGCCGCACCGCCAAGCGCCAGCAGCGGCCCCGGAAGGCCGGGTTCGAGCCATGCGGGCGGCGGCCAGTTCGGCGCTACCGTCCAGAGAAAGGCATAGCCGAAGAGGAGCGAGCCGAAGAACACGCCGTTGGCGAGAAGCAGGAACAGCGAGCCCCACCAGCCGGGCGGCCGCTTCACCTCCGAGGCAAGCGGCAGGACAAGCCCATGCCCGACCGGCCGCAGGCCCTGGTCCTTTCGGCTCCCCAGGCTCCAGGCCCACCAGATTGCGAGCATCGCCACGCCCGCGAGAGAGAGCGGCACGAGCCAGTACGCCTTGATGAGCATCCCGACGAAGATGCCGCCGGTGACGAAGGCCATGACGATGGGCAGCGCCGTGTTGGTCGGGAAGATGACGAGAGAGGTCGGTCTCCCGCTCGCGATCTCCACCGTCAGGATTTCGCGCAGGCCGCTGGCCGGGTCGCCGAGATATCCCTCGCCCCGCGCGATGCGCACGGGCAGATCGGGATCGTCGTGCAGTGGATTGCGGCTGCGGACCTCGGGAATCGAAGCGAGGTTATAGGAGGGCGACGGCGCCGGCATGGCCCATTCCAGTGTTCCGGCACGCCAGGGGTTGCGTCGGCCGCGGACTGCCACGGCCACGGCCACTCCCACGTCGATGAGGACGAGCGCAAATCCGATCGCCATGACGAAGCCGCCGATCGAGGCCAGAAGGCTGATGAGCTCCCACCCCGACCCGGATTCGATGCTGTCGATCCGCCGCCTCATTCCCAGAAGGCCGGCCCAATGCAGGAGCAGGAAGGTTCCGTGAAAGCCCAGGAAGACAAGCCAGAACGCCGTCGTGCCCAGCTTGAAATAGCGCTTGCGTCCCGTGAAATGCGGGAGCCAGTAATAGAGCCCGGCGAGCATGGGGAAGACGAAGCCCCCGACCAGGACATAGTGGAGATGGGCCACGACGAAGTAGGTGTCGTGCGCCTGCCAGTCGAAGGGGACCACAGCCACCATGACGCCGGTGAGCCCGCCCATCACGAAGGTCGCGAAGAAACCGAGGATCCAGAGCATCGGCATGTGCATCTCGGGACGGCCCTTCCAGAGCGTCCCGATCCAGGCGAAGATCTGCACCCCCGTGGGCACCGCCACCAGCGTCGAGGCCGCCGAGAAGAAGGCCAGCCCCATATGTGGGATGCCGGTCGCGTACATGTGGTGGACCCAGATGCCGAAGCTCAGGACGCCGAGGGAGATGGCAGCCGTCACGATCCAGCCGTAGCCCAGCAGCGTCGTGCGCGCCATCACCGGAAGGACCGTGGAGACGACGCCCGCGGCGGGCAGGAAGATGATGTAGACCTCCGGGTGGCCGAAGAGCCAGAAGAGGTGCTGCCACAGGATGCTGTCGCCGCCGGCGTCGGCCTGGAAGAAGGGCATCCCGAAAGCGCGTTCGAGCTCGAGCAGGAGCGAGCCCAGGATCAGCGGCGGGAAGCCGGTCAGGATCATCATCGCCACGACCAGCATGTACCAGGCGAAGATGGGCAGCTTGTCGAGCGACATGCCGGGTGCGCGGTAGAGAAGCACGGTCACGACGATCTCGACCGATGCCGAGATCGCGGAAATCTCCACGAAGGTGATCCCGAGGAGCCAGAAGTCGGGGTTGATGCCGGGCGAGCCGAGCGTCGAGGAGAGCGGCGGGTACATGAACCAGCCGCCGTCCGGCGCGATCCCGGCGAGAAGCGAGAAGATCAGCAGCGAGCCGCCGAAGGCGTAGCACCAGAAGCCGAAGGCGCTGAGGCGGGGGAACGCCAAATCGCGCGTTCCGAGCATCTTGGGCAGGAGATAGACCGTCAGCCCCTCGAAGAGCGGAATCGCGAACAGGAACATCATGATGACGCCATGCATCGTGAAGACCTGGTTGTAGATGCCGGGCTCCATGAAGACCGAGCGCGGGGTGGCGAGCTGCGCGCGGATCAGCATCGCAAGGATGCCGCCGATCACGAAGAACGTCACCGCCAGGAACAGAAACATCAATCCGATGTCGTTGTTGTTCACGGTGGTGAGCTTGCCGCGCCAGCCCGGCCGGGGAGCCCAGATGCGTTCGAGAGCGCGGTGGCGGCGCAGGGCGTTCATGGTGTTTCCCCCCGGAGAAAGGCGTTCCAGGCCGTCTCGTCATGCGCCCGCACGGTGAAGCGGTGCTTGGCGTAGTCCCTCCCGTTGAACTCGGCCCCGAGGCCCGCATAGTCGCCCGGCGCGTCCGCCTCGATCCGAAGGACGTTCACATGGCCCGGGATGGCGTCGAGCTTTCCGGCGAGGCGCGGCACCCAGAAGCTGTGGATCACGTCGCTTGAGGTGATCTCCACGTCCACCGGCCGCCCGGCGGGGATGTGGAGGATTCCCTCGGTCGCCCGCCCCGGCGCGTCGGCATAGCCGAACGACCATTGCCACTGCCGCCCCTCGGCCCGAACGGTCACGACGTCCGGCCCCGGCCGGGGCCGGAGGCGCTCGCCGACAAAGAGGCCATAGGCGGTCAGGGCGGCCAGGATCGTGATCGAGAAGCCGAGACCGAGGCTCTGGATCCAGACCCGTTCGCGCCGGGAATCCGCGTCAGGCCCGGATGGCCCCTCGCCGCGGCGGAAGGCCAGCAGGAGCAGCACCATGACGAACAGGAAGATCGCCGTCGCCCCGGCCAGCATGACCCACCACAGGGTCGCGATGGCGCCCGCGGCCGGGCCCTCCGGGTGAACGGTCGAGAGGGACTCGGCGCAACCGGCCAGCATGACGGGCGTTAGGATCCCGACCGGACCACGCAGGAGACACCATCTTTGGCTGAAACCCAGATCCAGACCAGGGGCGAAACCCTCGTCGACCCGGTGGCCGAGCGTCCCGACTTCAAACAGACCGGATCCAGGATCGCGGTCGCCGGCCACCCGGTCCATGCCATGACAGTGGCCTTTCCCATCGCGCTGACCTTCTGCAATTTCGGTGCGGACGCTTTCTACTGGTGGACCGGCGACGGGTTCTGGGCGCGGGCCGGCGTCTGGGCGGCCGGGATGGCCTTCCTCATCGGCCTTGCGGCGGCTGCATCCGGGACCATGGAATTGCTGCTGGTCCCCGGCATCCGCGCGAGGGCCGCCGCCTGGACGCATGCGGCGATCGCGGTGCTGCTCCTGTCGATCCTGGGAGCGAATTGGGGCTACCGGCTCTACGGATACGAGACGGCGGTGCTGCCCTACGGCCTCCTGCTGTCGGGATTCTGCGTCGTCATGGTGGGCGCAACCGGGTGGCATGGCGGCAAACTCGTCTTCGATTATCGCCTGGGCACGTCGACCGGGAGCTGACCGCCCCTGGGCTGCGTGAGCCAGTCCGGCAGCGGAACCTGCTCGAGCTCGGGCTTGGCCAGGACCAGGACCAGGATCGCCAGAACCGGGACCAGCAGGAGAAGGAGCGGCCCCCGCGGCTCGGGCGTCTGGTGCTCTCCCTCGGTCTCGGCCACGGCCACGATGGTGTGGCCGACCCAGGCATGAAAGCCGACGAGCAGCGCCACGAAGACGAGCTTGGCGAACATCCAGACGACGAAGGCCTCCCGCAGGAAGATCAGGAGGGTTCCCGCCCCGATGGCGACCAGGGCGGCGGGGGTCACGACGGCCGTATAGCCGTAATGAGACGCCAGCCGGATCCGGGTGTAATCCGCCTGTCCGATTGCCGGGTCGTGGCGGGCCAGCATCAGGGGCAGCGCGAACAATCCCGCACACCAGAGCACCAGGGCCGCGATATGGAGCGCCTTCAGATACGGGATCGCGCTGTGGAGCCACGGGATCATGCGAGGCCCTGCGCCATCGTCTGCCATCCCCGCCGCGCCACCAGAACTCCCCAGGCGACGAAGGGCAGGCCAGCCGGGACCCACATGACGAGTCCGCCCAGCTGCTGGTCGGCGAGCGGGGTGAAGCCCCAATCCAGGGGCGCGACGGCGTGGATCGCGTAGAGGGCCTCGGGCGCGAAGGTGAGCAGCGCCCCGAGGAGAGCCATCTGCATGTAGCCGCCCAGCACCCCGAGGAGGCCCGCGCCAGGCGCCTGGCCGTGGTGGAGGACGGCCCGCCAGAAGGCGAAGGCCGAGCCGAGAAGCGTCGCCTGCATCGCCCAATAGGCAGCCATGTTCGACAGGGCCAGGTCGTAGGCCGGAGGCCAGTGCCAGGCCCAGAGCACGCCTGTCGAGACGAGGAGCGGGACCGTCGGGAGGATCGGCCGGCGCCCGGGCCAGGCGAGCGCGAGAAGCGGTGCGGCCACCGCCACGAGCAGGACATGGTGCACGACCCGCGCCGAGAACAACGCCGCCGAGAGCGCGCAGAGCGGCGACACGAAGGCTATTGCCAAGACCGCCACGGCCAGCACGCCCGCCCTGTTCCGCCGGGTCGCAACGGCCAGAACCGCCAGGAACAGGAGCAGCACCGGATCCAGGTTCCAGCGCAGCCATATCTCGGCCGGCAGGGGCGCCGGGCCGCAATAGGTTCCGGCCAGCACCGCCATCACGCGCCGGCTCCATCGGGGCGGATGCGAACGGGCACGCCCTTATAGGCGGGCGTCTTGGCCAGCTCGTCGTGATAGCCCACAGGGATCAGGGGATTGGCCTCGGGATAATAGGCTGCGACGCAAGCATCCGGCAGATCGTAGGGCACGATCTTCAACCCCCGCACGATCCGCTCGACGCCGTCGTCCACGGCGCATTCGAGCGTTACCACCTGGCCGTCCAGGAGACCCCGCCGCTCCATCTCCTCGGGGTTGATGAGAACGATGTCGCGCGGCCCCGAAAGTCCCCGCAGGCGGTCGGAGAAGCCGTAGATCGTGGTGTTGAACTGATCGTTCGAGCGCAGCGTGACCAGCGTGAGCTCTTCGCCCTTCGGTGGCTCTCCGAGGGCGCTGAGCGCTTCGGGCGCGGTGAACTGGGCCTTCCCGCTCTCGGTCTTCCATACGCGCTCGCGCGCCGTGTTGCCCCGGTGGAACCCGCCCGGCGTGAACAGCCGCTCGTTGAAGTCGGCGAATTTGTCGGGATAGGTGGCCTCGATCAGATCGCGGATCAGCCCGTAATCGCCCGTCCATTCGTCCCACTTCACCTTGGGGTTCGGCGGCAATGTCGCCTTGGCGATCCCGGCCACGATGGCGACCTCGGACCTGAGCTGCGGCGAGGCGGGCTGGCGCTTGGCCAGCGAGCCGTGGATCATGCTCAGGCTGTCCTCCATCGTCACCGTCTGCGGTCCGGTCGCCTGCATGTCCTCCTCGGCCCGGACGAGACAGGGCAGCAGCCAGGTGGCCTGCCCGGGCAGCAGGTGCGAGCGGTTGAGCTTGGTGGCGACCTGGACGTTGAGGTCCAGACCGCGCCAGGCCCCCTCGACCCGTGCCCGGTCGGGGATGGCGCGGGCGAGATTGCCGCCCAGGGAGAGGAGGCCGCGAACGGAGCCGTCGAGCAGCCCTTCCACCAGATCCACGGTGGAGCGTCCCTCTTCCTGCGGTGGTTCGAAGCCGAAGAGCTCCCTCAGCTTGTCCATCGGCACATTCGCGGGCTTCTCGGTGATCCCCACGGTGCGCTGACCCTGCACGTTGGAATGTCCGCGCACCGGCGAAATACCCGCCCCCTCCCGTCCGATATTGCCGCGCAGCAGCAACAGGTTCACGAGCATGGCGAGGTTGAGCCACCCCCTGACGTGCTGGGTCAGGCCCATCCCGTAGATGCCGATGACATTCTTCGACGTGGCATAGATCTCCGCCACCTCGTGGAGCTCGCCGCGACGCAGCCCGGATTCCCGCTCGATCTCGTCCCAGGATATTTCGCGCAGCCGCGCCTCGAGTTCGTCGAGGCCCGTCGTGTGCTCCGCGATGAAGGTGCGGTCCAGGATTCCGCCCCCTCTCTCGGCGTCGAGTTCCAGCACGCGCTTGCACAGCCCCGCAAGCACCGCGACGTCACCCCCGGGGCGGACCTGGAGGTAGATGTCCGAGATCGGGGTGGCGGGCATCACCGTCATCTGGGCCGGATTCTGGGGATCGGCGAACTCGACGAGGCCTCTCTCGCGGATCGGGTTGAAGGTGACGATCCTGCAGCCCCGCTCCTTCGCGTCTTTGAGCGTGTGGAGGAAACGCGGCGAGTTGGTACCGGTGTTCTGGCCGAAGAACAGGAGCAGGTCGCAATGGTCGAAATCCGACAATACGCAGGTGCCCACACTCTCCCCGATCACCCTCTTGAGCCCGACGCTCGTGGTCTCGTGGCACATGTTGGAACTGTCGGGCAGGTTGTTGTGCCCGTAGAGCCGCGCAAAGAGCCCATAGAGATAGGCGGTCTCCAGGCTGCCCTTGCCGGACATGTAGAAGACGGTCGTCTTGGGATCGAGCTCCTTGAGCTTTGCTCCGATTCCCTCGAAGGCCTCCTCCCAGGTTGTCTCGACATAGCGATCTGAAGTCGGGTCGTAGCGCATCGGATGCGTGAGCCGCCCCGTCTCCTCCAGCTCGTGATCCGACAAGCCGCGCAGCTCGGACACACTGTGCTCGGCGAAGAAATCCGGCGTGCAGCGATCTCGCGTGAGGTCCCAGATCGTCGCCTTGGCGCCGTTCTCGCAGAACTCGAACAGGTGCGGATGTGCGGGCTTGGTCCAGGCGCAGGAGGTGCACATATGCCCGCCCGGCTTGTTCTGGCGCATCAGGGTTCGGAAGGCGCCGAAGGTGGGCTTCTGGTCGGCGAGGATGAGACTGACCCCCTTGAGCGACCCCCAGCCGCCGGTGGCGTTCTCGTAATGCGGCGTGTCAGGATGCTGACCGGCTTCCTTGGGCTTGCTCATCGACTCCTCCCTGGATGGCGGTGGTCATGCCAACGGACCGGCTCGCGTCGGAACAAGCAAGATCGGAAGCCGTAAGTTCCATCCGGTTGGATTCGGCGCGTGCCGGGTCATGCCCGGCCCGCAGGACACAAGCTGCTGCCGGAAAATCTACTGCGGCATGCCCGGCAGATGAGCGATCTCGATCGCAAATGCCGCCGCTCCTCCGACAGGGATGGATACGACTCCGGGGCGGTCGCTGAACTCACCCTCGAAATCGTCCGGGCTGGCGAAGCCTTGCCATGGCTCGATACAGACATAGCCGGCCCCGGGCTTCGTCCAGATCCCAAGATGCGGCATATCCGGGAACCGGACCATGAGCGCAGAGCTGCCGGGTGCCCCATAGGTGACACATCGGCTTGCAGGGGACAGGAAGATCAAAGCATCGTCGACGAACAGGTCATCCGCGAGAGCAAGCCGGTTCCCGACAACCGGAGACGGATGGCGGACGGGGGTCATGAGCCCGTCCTGAACCCTCCGGATCGGCTGGTCGCCCTCGTCCTGCTCGAAGACGATTTCATGTGCGTCCCGAGCTGCTCCATAAGGCAGAGGCCAGCGGAATGCCGGGTGAAAGCCGAATGAGACGGGCAGCTCTTGTTCGTCTTCGTTCGTCACCACGGCCCGATTGACGAGAGCCGAACCTGCGATTTCGTATGTCACATCGAGCCGGAAGCGAAACGGATAGCCGATCATGGTCTCGGAGCCCGACGTAAGGCGCAGGGTGCAGCTACTCTCCCGCCGCTCGACAACCGAAAATCGCGACGTCCGGGCGAATCCATGCTTCGGCAGTTCGTAGTCCCTCCCCTTGATGCGAATGCGATCGTTCTTAGCACGGCCGACCATGGGGAAGAGCAATGGGGCTCTTCCGGCCCAGACGGCCGGGTCGCCGTCCCACAGCAGGTCCCTGCCCTCTTGATCCTGAAGCCTGACCAGTTCGGCGCCGATCTCGGAAACCTCGGCCGACAGTCCGGAGCCGGTCAGCGTTATCGTCTTGGAGGCCATTGTCTGTCCTTCGTTATCATGCCTCTGGAACCTGGTGCCGCGCCGGCGGGCAATCCGGCCGGCGAAGCGTCACGACGACATCGGATCATGCATGCTGGTCGGCGTTTTGGCGATGAGCAGCGCAAAGCCGCCCATCGCCGATGCTGGGTCGATGCGCGTCACTTGCTCTTCTTGGAGCCGATCTCCTCATCCCAGCGACGGAACGCGACGACCATCTTTTCGGGGGGCAGCGGCAGCTCGATCGGATTCCCGCTGATCAGCTCCGCGTATTCGGGCCGTCCGAACTCCTTGATGACGTCCTGGCTTTCCTTGGGCGCCATGGAGAGCGGCACATTCTTCACTGCAGGTCCCGGATAAAGATATCCCTCATCGTAGGAGTAGGCCTGCTGCTCGGGCTTGAGCAGAAAAGCCATCAGGTCGACAAGGACCGCGAGCTTCTCATCCGCGACACCCTTGGGCACGACCATGAAGAATGCGTCGGAGACCCAGTGGAAGCCTTTGAGCGTTCCAATCTGGGCGCTCTTCGGCACGATGCCGAGCGCGCGCGGGTTGATATCCCAGCCCGTCGTCGAAATGATGATGTCGCGGGAGCCTTCACCGAACTCCTTCATCGTAGCTGTGGTTCCGGAGGGATAGTATTCGATGGAACCGTTCAATTCGCGCAGATAGGCCCAGGTTTTCTCCCAACCGTTGACCGG